>Ga0247770_1000012_pt1 | contig 135797 bp, 21 predicted proteins | sample UWRJL136409B6_FD_179943 | JGI IMG/M metagenome (GOLD analysis project Ga0247770, IMG submission 179943) | Plant litter microbial communities from Arlington Agricultural Research Station in Wisconsin, United States - UWRJ-L136-409B-6 | ecosystem: Environmental > Terrestrial > Plant litter >...
AAGTTTTAGGTTTAAATTCTTAATTTAGCAGTGGTGAGCAGGCTTATAGGCAGGTTAGTTCGCCTGTTTTAAAGGTGGTGTGACTGAGAAATAGGATTAGAGGTGATAGTGTAGTCTTATTAAGTAGGTCTTAATGGTAATTATAAGTAAGTTTAATAAGCTTAGGTAAGGTGGTGTCTATAAGATCCAGCCTTTATTTAAGGTGGGGTGGTTAAAGGTGTGGGGATGGCCTTTAATCTTATTAGTATTATAAGTAATATAGTAACTTAACGTGGTTTTTTATTATAAAGCTCTATATTAAAGGTTTCTGCCACATCTTACCACCTTACTAAAAAGTGAAGTATTTTAAAGCCTAGGCGCCAGATTTAAATTATATAACATGTAATGTAATATGGCTAAAACTAGCGCCTCTCTTACCGCGTCGGACGAGCTTATTAAACTTATACGTAATCACCTCTATTATAATCTGCTTAATAAGATTATCACTTAATTCTTACTACGTTATAAATAAGTGCGGCTAAGCTATTAGGTTTTAATAACTACCTGTTATAGTGTTACAATGCCATAACGTTAGTTTTATTAACACCTAGTCTTAATAATGCCTGTCTTATTAGTGAAGGGAATTGCTAAAGCCGGTTTTAAGTCCTTTTAAGCGAAGCTAAGGGAGGGGGATTTATTCTGCCTAAACCTATCTTAATCTTATTAGGTGCTTTAAAATGGGCGGTTTCCTGGCTTTAATTAACTATTTTACACTATATGGCCTAGTTCCTTATCACTTTAGTCAGTTAAGTTTTAATGTAAGAACCACTTTATAATTATTTAAGGAGGGATCCTTTAAAAGCGTATAAATAGGTGTGTTAATATCACCATTTTTAAGGACGACTATTTGTAAGGTACTAGAATATTAAGTGGTGGCTGTAATGGGATATTAACTGTGGTGTTCCCAGACTATCCTGGCCTTTAAGCGGCTCCCTATAGCATACGTTAACATTAACATCCCCAGGCCTAACGGTCGCCCTTAGCCAGGCCAGGGTGCTATAAGGTAACCACAAATTCTATTATCCCTAATCCCCACTTAGTTATACAGATTTAACTAATATAAAGCTTACTAACTTATAGGGTGTAAGGAGGAGTAAAGAGTGTGGCGGAGCTACTAATCTTTAATAAAAGCGAGGTGAGTTTAAGCTGTTAAAAGCAGTGTGGGGCTTAGTGGGGTTAAAGGGCGGTGTGGAGGCCTATGTGGGGTAAAGGGCGGTTAAGGCTAGTAAGGGGAGGGATAGAATTCTATGTAACGTATAAATAAAGTGGTTTATACCTTAATTATTAACTAACTCTGCCTGTTATAAAGCCCTTATTTTATAGTGAGTTAGTGCTAGGGTTAGTTATAAGTGTGAAACGGATTATCTTTAAGGCGGCGTAGCTAGATAGGTATTATAGATAAGCTATATTATGTATATGGGGCTAGGAGTAATGGATTAAGGTGGAGGGTAATATAGGGTAAGGGCTATTAGCTGTTAAATTAGGTAATTAGTTATTATAGTGAAGAGAAGAGTGTAAGGAAGTTATACTTAATTATTATAGTAAATAATATATTAAGTAACTAAGCGGTATTACTCCCTAAACTCTACTGTATCTGTCGTCTAATCCACTAACCCTAACTAACTTACACAGGATAATTTATGTGAATTTATATAACAGTTTAAATGTAAAAAAGGTAATTAGGTAAAGTGTTACGCTTTTTTATCTTACCACTCTCTGGGACTAAAACTTAACATAAGAGACAAGAACTGGCCTTAAAAGACTTCGCTTTATTTAGCAGCGGGCCTATAATTATAATAGCTGTCGATTAAACCTAATATATTATAAACGATGTGTGATAAAGGATTTAATAAGATGGGACCTTAGTAATTAAAGACTAGTAAGGTAGTAAGATAAGACGGTGTTTTCACCAGGCACATAATAAGTAATATCTGCCTAATAAACTAACAACATAACCTTAAGCTGGAGCGTAAGCACATTAACGCCCGCTACTTTAAAAAGGTACAGGCAGACCTTTAATAAACCTGTAAGATCCACTGTACTAACCTTAAGGTTTTAGTAGTGCCTGACAGCGGTGTAGCTATGGTGAAGCTTACTTATTATAATAGTATAGCGCCTTAAACACTATATACCAGGGTATTAGGCTTACTTTTATAATATATAATATTAAAGGAGAGGACTTACTTTTATTTTACTATCTGTAAGTGTTAAGTAATAAACTTAATATAGCGTTAAGCTACGACCCTGACACCTATTAATACCTACACCTTAATCTTAATAAATTTAAGCTCCTTAAGATATATCCTAGTAAACCAGGTAGCCTGATATTATACAGCCTAACTTATAAGAGACTTAATAAAAACCCTTAAAATTACTACATAGCCCTTTCTTACATCTAGGGTGTTATTAGAAACATAATTTACATCTGCGTTAATAGGTTGCCGATCCAGATTATACTAAGTCTTTATAATACCCTTTATACCTATAGGCACTATAAAGATAAGGTTATAATATAAGTAGATACTCTATGTATAAACTAAAGAAATCTATAAGAAAGATCAAACTAAGTTATACTAATAAGAACGATTTACATAATAACGGCTACTGTTTATATCTGGCTTAACTTAAAGTTAAACGGTAACTCCTAAGCTATAAAGCTATTTAAACAGGCAGCCTTAATAAATAATCTTATAACTAACTTTAATTTAAAAGACGTCTTTACCGTTATTACGTTATTTAAGCGATTATAATAATATAAAATATAAGTTATTTAAGAGATTATCTTAGCCTGTAATACCCACCTTCTATATAGAAATTTAAGTATATACTGGGAAGCAGCTAAAGTTAGTTAATAAACGTTTATGGGAAGGTGCTCTAACCACCTAAGTAAAATTAATAAGATAAATCGCTCCTTTTCTAATATAATTTAGTTATATAGCCTAAGCCGCTTTATTATTACAGGTTTAATAACGTGGCTCTCTTTACTCCAGTAATTCAGGTTATATCTTACCACTAACCCTTAAGATAAAATTTTCAGTTTTTATAACATTATTTAAAAGGATAAGACTAACAGGGCGTTTAAGCCCGATTACAGTCTACACGTCGCTAACCTTTATATTAAGACTGTAATTTACTTACTCTTTACAGTAAAATCTTTTAATATTATCTATAAGAGTATTACTAGCACCACTTCTTATATCTCTAGCCTTAGTCTCCTAAGCTGGGTCCCAGACTGGTTATATAACCCTATAATAATCCCTTTATATAGAATTAACAACTTTAAAACATTTTAAAAGGGCCTAGATGCTAAAATAGAGAATGGGGTACTTAGAATTAAGGCTGTTATTTTTAATCAGGTTTAAAATACCAGGATTACTTTTAAGGGTGCTGTGATAAAGTTAGATAATATTCTTATAATCACACTAAAAGGGCTTAAATTCTTTATAAGACACGAACAGCTTATAACAGACTTTTAAGAGATACTGTTTTTAAGTCGGGAATAAGGCTAGGGAAAATTTCCCTAAGTGTTTTAATGTTTGTTTAAGGCTTAAATACTAACCTTAATAACTTTATTAAATAACCACCTAACCCTGTAAGATAATCTTATAATAGATATAAAAGATAACTTTAAGACAGGCAGCTTTTTTAACCACTGTAAAACAAATCTAACCAGCTGACGCTTTATTACTAAAAAAGGTTTTATCAGGGTTAGATTAGGATATATCACCTTAGAAAACTTTATTATAATCCTGTTAGGTTATTTAACACTTATTATAATGTGATAAGGGCTTTACTAAGCTTAATTTACACTAATAGGGGATGCTTATATTATTAAGCGTATAAATGTTAAAACAGGAGGTATATAGAGGAGGGGAAGGGGAGGAGGAGGTAGAGGAGGAAGGGGAAGGGGAGTAGGTAGAGCGGGACTAAGGACACAGACGATTAAGATTATATAGTAATTATAATTCTATAACCTATTACTTTATTTAATTTTAACAGTAAGTCGGCTGCTTCTTCGTAGCTTAGATCCAGCTAAGCTTCCCTCCAAATTAGAGTTATTAACTTACCTTTTACTAAAAGGAGGTTAGCCTAACTTCCCCCCTTTTTTATTTAACACTAAACACTTACTGCCATTTTTACCATTTCCAGCTAAACTTTAAGCCTAATTAACTTCCTAAACTATATAGTCTTTATCCTTATTTAACTTATATAGCCAGTTCTAACTGGGAAGCACCCCTTATTTATCGTGCTAAAGATTATTTTTAACCTAATTATTCTTAACAATCTTATAAGCTGTTATACCGATGTTTAAGGGGCTGTGTGTAGTTTTTTTAATAAGACTGCTAAGCTCTTATTTAACTTAAGTGGAAAATTAATAGTAGGGATAAATAGCTATATACTCCTCCTTAGTGGTACTAGCTTCTTAGGTATAAGTATGTTTTTAATTAAACAGATAAGAGTTGTAAGCCTAGGTATGCCATTCTTTTAACTAAATACCTTATTATTTCCAGCTCTCCTTAACTTTTACCTACGCTTTTACTTAGTAAAATTTTAATATTATATGTTTAAAGTCTTAATTTCCCTAGCAAACCTATTCTTTATATTACATAACGCCAACCTTTAAGTGAAATAGTTAAAAAGGGTGATTAGCAGAACGTTTATATTTCCTTTACTGTTACTATGTTAAATCTTCGGTTTTTCTCTGCTCCTTAAAAATGATATGTAATAATCCTGCCCTAAGTGATGAAGGCGTTAAGGGGGATGGTTATTTTAGGGGTGGACGGTAAAAGCGATTTTAGGAGTGATAAAGCTTTTTAAGGTCTAGTGTGAGGAGTTTCCCTTACAGCTTAAAGGTGGAAAAGGGCTTAGTTAAGGCCATGTTAGCCCTATGGCTGACGTAAAACTGTTAGAAAGTATAGGATGGCAATTAGAATTACCTTTAGGTGGGTAAATATTTTATCTAACTGGATAAAAACACGGTACGATGCCTAGATTTCTGTACAGCTAGAGGGTGATAATGGGCTTTTTAACGTTAACTAGTATTATCTTAGTGTTAGTAAAGGTGTGGGTGGAATCTAATTATATCCCGTTATACTTATCATAGTAAGTGCCGTGGCTAAGGCTCCTTACCTTCCCTACACCAGCATACCTTACCTTCACCCTAATCTACACATTTATTTAGGGATTACCTAATAAATTAATGGTAACAGCCCCCTTCCATTTTAACTTTAAGGCTCTGGCTAATATGCCTAGCTTAGACTGCTTTTATTAGTTAACTTAGTGAATAATTTAAGTTAAATAAAGGTAAGAACCTGCTTCCCGTCCTAGTAGTCACGGCCTGTTTTATGTTTATTAACGTCTGTGAATCTCACTGATTAATGGCTGACTTAAATCCCTAACGTAAACCGCCGTCCCGCAGTGTAATTTTCACCCTGTTTGCTGCGAATGATGCTGTAAAGAAGGTTATCCTTAAGAAGGTGAATATGTTATACTATTACTATTATAAACCCTGGGGCTATAGGCTTAATGTTAGTATAATGCTGAGGAATAACTCCCGCCTAGTCTTAATAAATTTAGGCTGGCACGGCTGCCATATTACTATTAACAGGTAGCTTATTTCTTAAAAAGTGCACTGTTTATTTAAGGTTTGTAATACTATATAAAGGATTTTACTTTATAACAGGTTAAGGTATAAGATAATTTATATCTATAATAATAGCAGACTTAAGTTAAATGTTAAGACGTTTAACTTTTTAAACGTAGATGGCGATTAGATGGTCCTTATTAACGATAATATTAATCTTATTATAACCCTTAGGGTTAAGGGTATGTTAAGTTATTATAAATTTTTATTAATATAATAGTCTGTTAATAGGGAAGCCGTACTTAATAATTTAAATCTTATAATTAACAGTTTTAACTTAATGTAAACACTGTAACCACCTAATAAAAGCTTAAGAGAAACGAGAATACACATATTAGGGGGAATAAGGTGAAGGCAGTATATCTGAGACGATACTCCTCTTAAGAGAGGGAGCTGTGGAATAGTTTATAAGGGCATTAACGTATATACTGGCAATTACATTATAATAAAAATTATCGTATAGTAAAGTGACAGGTTTAAGACGGAGGTTAAATCGCTTAAATGTTATAAGGTGAGCCCTCTTTACTGTAAAGCTAATGTACAGCTAGACTGACGCCTATAATATAAGAATATTATTAAGCTTCTAGGTTATAATAAGGAGATGATGGAAATCTTTTTACTGTTATAAGAAAGATTAGTTTAAATGTTAGTAAAGAACGAGGGCTTATCTCCTATAATAAGACTAACTCTCCTTAATTAAATGCTTTAAGCTCTCTGATTTTTAACTAATAGGGGTGTTGTTTACCAGGACGTTAAGCCGTTAAACATTCTTTAATAAAGGTTAGAAAAGTCTGTGGAAGCCTGTTATTAATTTTAACTTTTTAACTTTAGGCTTTATAACATAGCTCCCTGTATTAAAATGGCAGTAAAGGTGTTAAGCACGTAGCTTTACACGGCCCTTAAGTGCTTAATAAGACAGGAAAGATAAACTTATAAGTTAAATGTTTAATTACTTTACACGATTATAGTTTATATATTAGACTTAAAAGGCTTTAAAGAGTTTTAAGCTTAGCTCCCCAGTACTTAGATTATTATTAAGGCCTTACTTTTAATAAAAAAACACGACAGCTTAAAAGCTATTTATTTAATAGCAGTTATTAAACCAGCCTGCCGAGATTCCACTATATAAATACTTAACCAGTTACAGATTTTAACCAATGTACCGACATTAGATACACCTATGGACCTATTACTTATTATAAGGTGTCAGATACAGTCTAAATTACAGTCCTGCCAGTTTAATATCCTAGTTAATAACAGTTAACCTTAGTCCACTTAGCTGTTTTTATTAAGATCTTACTAATAAATTAGCTAGGATAATAGGATAGGTTTAGGTAACTTGGTTACAGAATATCTAGATATACACTCTTAGTAAGATCTCTTAATTAAAGGTGGTGGGAGGGAGGAGGAAAGGGGGGAGGGGAGGAGGAGAGGGGGGAGGGAATTTTTAAGGTAGATTATTATAAGGTGTTAATATATAGTGAATTAAATTAATAGTTAAATATTATCTTATATTTAGTGTTATAATTATAAAATTAATAAAAAAAGAAAGGTTTTATTTAAGGGATCTAGGTAACAGTTAAGTTATATATTTTACCTTAAGTATAAGTATGTACTTAACAGATGCTAAGTTTAATACCCAGCTTTAATAGCCGTGTAAACCCGGCCCAGGTGGAGCTTGGCACATATACTTACATATACTCTAATTACCTATGGTATCACAGCTAAGCTTATAGGTATTAGCCAGGGTGAAGCTGGGTATTTAAATAGCCTGTAAACCATAATCGTCTCACTTCTTATTATCTACCTTAGTGATGGCTAAAAGCTGCTATTAACTATAACACACACTATTTAACATCTGGTTAATTAAAGTTAAGTCTATGTTCCCTTAAAGGTTAAATATAATATTCCCTCTGTAATAAGCCCTTATCGTGGGTAAGTCTTTATAAGTAACAATATAGAAAAGGCTAACTAAACCTCTATGTGGTAACATATACTGGAAATTAGAGCTGGAAATAATATTAACTGATAAACGGTGATAGGGTAGTTATTTAAGGGATTAAAAACGGTAAGCGCTTTCCGTATCACTAAAGTAACTAAGTTTCCAATCTTAATTAATTATAGCCCATCTAGGGTTTGTCCACCTTTATCGGCCATACAGGTATAGCTTTATCGGCACTAAGTAACCTTATTTAAAACGTTATATGTAAGCTTCTAGTGATTTATAATATAATGTATTTATAAAAGGGCTATCTACTAAGATAAAATCAGGTTATATAAAGTAGGCTTATAGGTATAAAGACGTTAAAAGATAGGGGTAAAGTGTTTTTAACTGATTTGGAAGTATAAGGTGTTATTATAATAATGTATGTTAGGGGTTTTAATAAGTAAAGGCCAGTTCGGCTAGGTGTAAAAGGAGGTTTTAGTTACAGCCAGTCCCCTTAACAGCCAGTACTGTGCCTAAGATAAGACCCTTAATATATCGACTTTAACAGACCCCCTTTAATAGCCTGTTAATTAGAAGGGTCTTATAAGTAGGTAAAGATAGTGTTTAAAGCTGCCTAGTTACTAGCCATTTTGTTAAAGGCTTATAATTAATTATATGTGGAGCTTTTAACCGAGCGGTTAACAGTTTCTATAATATTATGTCCCACGCTGTAAGGATTAGTTCTCGCCCCTTAGACTTATATTAAGGTGTATTAGTAAAGTAGGGGTGTTAACCTTAAGCAGGTTTCCCAGTTAGCCTATTTATTACTGTTTTACTTCACCTTAACAGTAATTAAAAGCATGTGATAAGGAATTAGGGTTTCCTACGTAAGACCTGGTTCTTATCTTACATTAACTTACGAAATGTTAAAGGCGTTAAATTAAAAGAAATGGCCTTTTAAGCTCCCTAGATCCTTATAAGTTCCGTCTTATAATCTAAATGGAAAAGGAGATAACTTTAAATAATAATGTAAGTAATGATAATGAAGCTATACGTTAGTATTTTACTAAATAGGAGGTGGCTGCCTTAAAGTGGATAAGCTTAGGTTACCTCCATTATAACTATAACAGACGTTATAATTAGACTTTATCTTATCTTTATTTAAAATCCTTAAACTTTATTTATCTAGCTAGCTGTTACTTAACGAAAGACTTTATTAAGATTGGAGTAATATAAGCTTAACCTTAGGGTTAGATTTATTTAAAAGATAAACGGGTTAGCCGTTACTATTTTAAAAACAGTATACCTTTAATATAGGTATGGGCGCTTCTGTTTAATGTGGCTTAAGGGTTTAATAGCTAAGTGGCTAAATGGCTTAAGATTTACGTAGATTTAGAAGCTTTATTATAAACCCTGCTATTAATAGGTGTAAACCTGCGTAACAGCCTCTCTATATTATTACATTTAAAGTGTTAAGCTAATAAAGGCCTAACTATTAACGTTATTAAAGAGCCTTTATTTACCCTATTTACCTGCTTACCTGTACCCACCCCGCCACATTATAACGTTAACGTTAATGTTAACAGCTATGTTATTAACCTTATCATTTATAACCTTAACATCTTATATATGGTTTTATATGGTGCTGTCTCCCATCCTAGCGGCGCTGGTGATAAAGACGATAGTGCTTACCAGGAGCCGGCTTTGCTCTCCATCTGCTACACTATTTCTGTACAGCTACCCTATTAATAATAAGGTGGTGTTTAAGATTTAATAAGATAGTTAAGTGTATCCCCCTCCCTTTTTTTCTTAATTACTAGGCTGATTAATAACATCCTCTTTTAATAAGGTATTATAATATAAGCGCTTACTTTAAAACGCCAGGCTCCTAATATACCACAACTTAATAAATGTGACGAATAGACACTTTTACGTGACGTGTCGGCTAACCTAATACGGTATAAAGTTTTAAAGCCTAACCCACCTAAGTAGACTAGTGATTGTAGGCCTGAGCAGGTATAGTAATTATGTAATTAAGGCGAAACGTACGGCGGGAGTGCCTGGCCTTTTATATTAAAAGTGTATAATAATACTACTTAACCTTACAGCATCCTTTACGTATCCTGGCACCATGTTAGGGACTTAATACATACTTAAACCAGGTAAGGTAGCTTAAGTAATTACCTTAACCTTTTTACACATCTTATTAAGCCGTTTTAAAACCACTTTAATGGGGGCGAGACGTACCATCTTGCCTATAACAAAACAGACGACGCTTTTCTAACGGTGATAACAGTGGGATGGGGACTAAGGCGACCTATATTATTAGCGGATGTGTCAGATTTAACAAAATCTTATCCTTATCCTATAGTTTAAGTGGTGTACACTGGCCGAAACCATTATAAACTTTTTTATTAACGTAATCGTTACTGTCGTTATATAAATCTAACTAGTACAGGATAATATATGGAAGAGGTTACCTTTAATTATAAGCTGCGTCCTCCCTTTAGCTGGAAGATCTATAACCATCCTGTAAACAGGGCTGTTAGGGGCGCCTCCCTTTAAAGGGGAGTGTGACGAATCTGGTGATGACACCTTATACTTAGGGACTGTTATAAGGCTTAAGCTAGGGGGTGTAAAGATGTTAACCTTATAGTTACTAGTTACTTAACCACGTTTAATATATAAAGGCTTTTAGTTACTTAGGCACAGTTAAAGTAATTAAGGTGGTAAGACTTTATAACCACCCCCCTCCCTTAAGCTTAAATTAGATCCCTCTCCAGACCTTATTCACGTCCCCTTTAACAGCACTTATAATAGGTAAACTGGCTTAATTACCTTATTACCGTCCTTATTACTCCCTATTAGCGAACTGGAACTTAAAGGGCTTCGCTTCGTTTAGTGGTGGGCTTACAGGTGGGCTTGGGCAGGTACTGTAAGAGAGATAACTAAAGGTTCCACGATCAATTATACTTTAATACCCCTCCTTATAACGTCTGTTAACATTAAGTTTACGTCCCCAGGCTTAAACCTTCCCCATATCACCACTTTAACAATACTCCCTCTTAACATTTAACTCCTATACTAATTACTTTATAAAACTTACAGTCCCTTATCTTAGCTGGCCTAGTCGGTTTTAGTTTAATTAGTCCTGCTTAGCTGTAGGTTAATAAATCCTATTCTCCTTTTAGTTAATGGCTGACATTTGCTATTATAAGCTTTTAGCCCTGGGACGTTACGCCTTAAGTATTACAAATTAGTATCTTTTTATCGGTTTTAACATTTACGCGGCGCCAGCTTTAATATCTTTTCCCTAGCCGTGTAGATCTTTATAATGCCTGTAATTACAAAGAGCATGCTGTTACACAGCCGCTAATAACCTTGGTATTAAAGATGCTAAACACTGGAGCTATTTATCCTTCCCTAAGGAAGCGCCTTTTACCTATCTCTACCCCTTTATAATAAAAAAAGGCACTTAAAGTCTCATTTTCCGTTATAAAAGTGGCTTTAGACTTTCTCTGGCTTCCTAGCAAGATCTCTATTAACTTTTATAAGCTATATTATATATGTTTTAACCACAGCATCTTAAAAACCTCCACTGCCCATTACAGCCTGTGTTAACGGCGTTACCTTTATAAGTCGTGATTATAGTATAGTGTTATATACAGATTTGCTTTTATAATTAATAACTTTGTTTAGCAGGCTGTGGGTGATAGGTAAGCTTAGTCAGGTTTAGTTAGACGGGAGTCCCTTTCTTTAATAATAAGGGTGGTGTAGGGTGGTTATTAAGCAGTAGACTGAGATCTACCACGTGGATTCACTTCTATAACTAATAACTTCACTTTATATTATTATAATAGCTTATAAACTGATTAGTTAACTACTGGATCCGGTGGTTAATTATTATAGTGAAGGGATTTATACTTAAACTATCACCTCTACATAACCTTTATTATAAGTTATTACAGGTTATAATAATATAAAGGCTTAGAATTTAGCTTTAGCTGTCACGTTACGTGATAAATAAGCGGAATAAGTATATAATGTTAATCACTAAGGCAGTACTGTGAATGAGGATCTGTATCAATGGGCTGGGTACAGTAGGAGATTAAGGCAGAGGATAGTGTGGGGTAAGGAAGCTATTAACTGTTAAATTAGGTGGTTAGTTATTATAGTAAAAAGAGTGTAAGGAGGAAGGGGGTTTATACTTAAGATAATAACGTATTAACCATAAGCTAAGATTACTAAGCCTAACCTTTACCGTATCTATTATCCAATCCACTTACCCTGCTATAATAAAAGGTCTAGATTATAGTGACGGACGAATCTACTATGTTTTAACAATAGGGTAAGGTCTAAGGAGTTAGTAGAAACAGACACCCTCTTAGATTATTATATTTATACAGCTAACCTAATAATACAGTATAAATTATAACGTAAAGGGTAGGGAGGCGGTCGTTTATACTAAGCTGGCTTAAAGACCAGGTTCTTATCCCCTATACTAAATACGCCAGGGGATGCGGCTAGGGTATACAGAGGATTATATACTGTGTCAGGGGCTTATTAAGGGCTTATAAATATAAGTTTAAGGATGGGTGTAATATGTAAAAGCTGGTATAAACTCCATTTTACACCTGGTAATTTAATTACACTAGTTTAATAAAGGTGTAAAGGAAAAAACATTAACTTTTAAGATAACGGATAATACTGTAACGAGAAGTTACACTATAACTCCGACTTCAGGTTATACTGATTAGCAGCTAATGTGGCATATAGTTACCTAACTTTACATATTAAACTGTTAACTGGCTAAGCGGGGACTTTGTTAGAGGTGCGGCGCAACGCCCCTTTACTAAGCATTACACATTACACTAGTTAGTAACTAAGGGCGTTAATAACTAAAGGCTGTTAGTAACACCTGTCATGTTAACAGTGGCCTTACTTATAAGCTTCCATCACTAAACCTGCTAAAATACTCACCTTCACTATAGCAGATAGCTATATAGATTACTTATAAGAGACGGTGCTTACCAGATAGCATTATGTAAGCGTGGGACTATTTTAAAAGCTGTAACCACCCCTTTACCATATCTATTAATGCCTTTAATGGCTTGCATAGAGGATATACACCGACTAGAAACAAGCTAGTAATTATATTTACTATACTTAGCGTTATTACTTATCTTAGGGTGCCCTGGCTGGCTAAAGGTGTAAGGTTAAGATTTTAATCTTATTAACAGGCTTAACGATCACAGTATCTAGGCCTAACTACTTTAACATTATAGCTACGCAGCCTACTTACCGCTAGACCTATTTAAGTTAACGGTGTGTTATTAAAACTAGGTCTTACATAGTAAACCCTAATTCCTTAATCTACAGTGTATTTATACGCCGTAAAGAGCAGCTTAGCTTTTATATAAGAGATTCTACAGGGTTAATTAAGTATATGTTAAATAGCGATGCGTTACAGTTAATAACATGCTCTTAGTCACCGTTAAGGTAGATAAGGTGAAGTAAGACACGCGCGGATAGGCTAATTAAGAATCTACTTAGCGTTAACACTCCTACCTTATTAGTACACCAGTAAACGTGCTATCTAAGGGCTTATAAGCACGGATACGTTTATACCCACTCTATCTCTAAAGATAAGGTAAACCGTAAGTTAAGATATTAAACCTTATTATTACCTGTAAGTCCTCTTTAAAGTAAGGTAAGGCTGTTAAGGGAAAGTTAACACTAGAGATAAATAAGAGGAGTAGCGTCGAGCATTATAGGCCCCATTTAATAATCTAAGACTGGGTTAGATATAAAGCTATAAACCTAAAGTAAACCGGCAGACCAGCGCCTAAGGCAGCACAGCAAATACCTACCTAAGTATCTATCACCGTTTTATAAAGCTTTTAATACTGTCTCACTGTAAGGGATTTACATAGCCGGGGAAGACGTTAAAGTGTAAAATGCCGGCGTGGACCGAGAGGACTTTAAAGCCTGCTTTAACAAGCACGGTTATCTTCATTATCAGTGTCGGCATCGCGGCTTAGCAGGGCTGTAACCTACACTGGTTTCCATTAATATAAGTGGGGTTAAATTATAGCCCTTTATAAATAGTTACAGCTTTAAGGTGCCGTATTTAAGGCTTTATAAGTGTGATAAGGTAGTGTGTGCCGATAAAAAAAGTGTATATAATTATAATAACTCTTAATAAATAATATTAACTCTCCTCAGTTTCCTGTAAGTGCCATTACAGACAACCTTATACTTTTAATTACCTTTTTAACACTTAAAATAACCTTTATACTAACATTTAACCACAGTCCCTTAAGTCTCCTCTTTTAAAAGCCTTAACGTTTAAAATTAAACCCTAAATACTTAGGAAAGTGAATCCCTACTTAAGTGGACTTACGTAAGTCTTCCTTAAAATTATCTAACAGGCACAGCTTAAGTAAAACAGGGTTAGTATAAATAAGCTATTCGTTAGTGACAGCTACCCTGTTATTTATAGCCTTATCTAAGGCACAGATTAAAGTATTATAGGTGTATTAGTGCTGTCTCCACTATACGTCTCTATATTAAGTGAATAATAAAACAGGGGATAGCGCTATGTGGGACATTACACAGGACGTTAAGGTCGTGGACGACAAGGTTGATAACGAAGCTATTAACGTTAACGTTAGCGTTGTGGTGTGGCGTGGTGGGTGTGGGAGGTAAGTAAGCAGGGCGGACACAGGTTTAATAATGTTAGTAATAGGCTTTTATTAACTTAGCTCTTTAGTTATAATAATAAAAGAGGGCTGTTATATGGGTTTGCGCCAGTTAGTTACAGAGTTTGTAATAAAGCTTTTTAAATCTGTATAAATCTTTCAACCACTTAACCACTTAGCTACTTAGCCATAGAAGCCTTAAGCCCATATCTATATTAAGTTTAACGGGGAGTTTATATGGCCCGTTCCTCTTAATTTAGCGCCTTTAGTATTTTATAAGTTAACGTAGGGATAAGAACCAGGTCTTACACAGCAAACTCTAATTACTTAATTTACGGTATATTTATACACTGTAATAAGCAGCTTAACTCTCACATAAGGGATTCCACATAAGCCCTCTCCCTTTTATAGGATATTATATTTTACCTTTAAAGGAGCGGGGTTAATTAAGTATATGTTAAATAGTAATATACTGTAGTTAATAGTATACTTTTAATTACTGTTAAGGTAGATTACGTGAAGTAAGATATGTAATAGATAAGCTAACTGGGAATCTGCTAAGCGTTAACATACTAATGTGCCTTAACACATATCTTTAATAGGAAGTTACAGGATATGGTATTGTGGAAACTGTAAGCCGCTTGGCTGGAAGCTCCATACACACTTAATTATAACTCTTTAATAAAGCCGCTAGCATTAGGTAGTTTTAGATACTATCTTTACTAGCCTGCTTATAAGACCCTTCTAATTAACAGGCTATTAAAGGGGGTCTGTCAAAGCCGACACATTAAAGGTCTCATTTAAGGCACTAGCTGCTAAGGGGACTGGCTGTGACTAAAACCTCCTTTAATACTTAATTAAACTGGCCTATACTTATAAAGGCCCCTGGCTTACACTATTATAACCTTAACACCTTATTAGCTTAGAAGGCTTATATGTAAGTTAACTTCTGTAAGTTACCGCGCTCTTATAACCGTGCTGATATTTACCTTTAAAATCGCACTTATAAATAGTACCTTACCTAAAACCAGGGTCTTCCCACTTCCATATAAACCTAAGTTACTACAAAGTATCCCACCGCTACTATATCTAACCTACTAAACCTACACCTCCTAAACTTAACAGATTTTACTTAAACATACAGATATCTAAAATAGTGTAGATTATATTAGAGTAAAGAACGTAAGGTAACCTCTAGCGACATAACCCGCTATTAGCACTCTATGGCTTCTTACCAGGCCTAGCGTAGCCTGTCATTAGGGTAGTGTTATCTATTTTAAGTGATGATTCCTATATAAAGCCCTAACGTACCAGCCTAATTAGCAGAACCTTAAGATATGTATTAAGGCTCTTTTTAACACCTGTAACGGGGCTAACTAGGGAGGAACTCTTTAATGTAACCAGGCTAGTAAGGTGTTAGTTATTCCCGTGCCTGGGGGTTATATTAGTTTTTTACATCAGACTATAATACGCCACCCCCTATATAAGAAGCGCCCGTTTAGGTATCTTTTAACACACTGCTGTTATTATGCTAAACCCCTTAATTAACGTAACAGATTAAAACCAGATTATATATGTGATGGGTTATAAAAAGTTAAGCGGTTAACCGTTTATAGCCTTACCTTCCCCTTAATCGGGGAGTTAATTATCTATTAAGTGTAATGGTGTAAGGGATAATGGTGAAGCTAAGCTTAGTAAATTAAAACTGTAAAACCACTTTAACACGTTTTTTATAATAAAACATCTCGTTACTAGACGTTACCTTAACGTAATTAGACTTAAGTGGGATAACCTTAAATAGATAACAGGGCTAGGAGTTAAATACCTAACTCTGATAATAAGTTATGTTAGGCTTAGTAAAGTTATGTTACTAGTGGCTACCTTACATTCTTAACTCTAATAATGTAATCTGTGTTATCTTAAATGTCTACACACCTAGTATACCTAAGTTTAGGAGGTGCAGGCCTAACAGGTCGGGCCGTAACTGTAGAATAATCCGTAACACTTAGGGCTTTATAGTCAGTAACTGTAAGGTGGCACATAATTAGCTTACAGGTTTGCTAGCAGCCACTAACTTACATAACCCCACCTAATATATAAATACCTTAAAGTAGCCTGTAAGCCAGGTTATTAAGCTGCTTATTATGGTACACGATGCCGTAAGAGGAATATTAACACCCACTATTTATTAAAGTAGCTAAGTTAAGAATAAAGCTGTTAAAATAATACAGGGTATAGGGTTCTCTTTTCTCTTTTTCTTAAAATAAAGATAACTTTATTATTATTATACATTATCTATTCTATTTCCTATTATACATCTAATAATTTTACTATCTTTCCTTATCCACCTATCCTTTACAGGAGTATCTGTTAAAACAGATACGCCTTAGTGTTTAACACCTATTTATTTAAGTTAATTAAGTTAGGTTTTAAGTAAAGAAGATAAAAGTACTTAAACGTCTCACTTATTTAAAAGCTCTTTATAAAGTTACTTATAGGTAACGTCTCCTTAAGCCCTAGATTAATATTTAAGATGGCGTTATTTACCTGCTCTGTTTAAGTTACCTTATTAATAGCCGTTTATATATCTTATACCTAATTTATAAGGGATATATCCGTAGTTATATAATAGAGTATAAAGATGCTTTTAACCACCTTAAGTTACAGGATGTAGTACCTTATGTGGATTTTAGTAAAGCCTAGGGGCAGGTGGTGGGCCTGTTACACACCCTAGTGGGTGTTCCAGTTATATAAGTTTAGGTCTAGACAGGCTGTAATGTGGTAGGCCTTAGGTATAATTCCACTTAGAGATATTTTATAAAGGGTGATATAACTATGCGTTAGTTTCTTAACCAGCTTAACGTATGTGGTGTTAATTATAAGTCGGCTATTAAGTGTAAGTATGCCACCTATAAAGCAGGATAAGTGCTAGGTTAAGGTTTTAAGCTTTAGTTTACTGTAACTGTTAATATAAACTGTCCTTAATATTAAGATATTATTATTTCTAAGTGTAAGTGGTTAATAGAAGAGGTATTTTACTGTAGCGTTTATGTTATGGGAATATATAGTTTCGTATTCTGGCTGCTGTCTTTTAAGAAGCGTAATTATCTTAACTGTATACTTAAAAGTATTATCCGCCTTAATATTAAGGGTGTACTTATTTCTTAAATTAATCGTGTTTACTGTGTTTTTAACTTTAGTTAGCTAAAGGCCAGGCACCTTAATCTTTATTTATATCTTACTAAAAAGGTTTATAATATAAGTTATAATCTTATAATACTTTAAGTCCTTAATTAGCAAACTAAATTAAGTAAACTCCATAATATAAAAGCTTAGCTTAGCTAAAAGTAATCCTATAAGGTTAGATTACTTCTCTCCCTGCTTTATAGTATGAAAATCCCACTTAGGAATAGGCAGCTAAGATAGTGTATCGAACGCCTTATATAGTATATCTTTAATATTACGTACCTTAGATAAAAGGCAGTTATCGCCATTAAGGTTATAGGCTGAAAAGAGGCCACTGAGAAAACGGATTAACGTTTTAAACACGTTAATGGGGTTAGTAATTATTATTTTAAAGGAAATATTACTGTAAACGGTATTAACAGCTATGTTAAACTTATCTTAAAGGCCTATAATCTATAAGGTGTTAAAGGAGTTTACCAGCGTTACACCCCAGCCCTTAAAACTATCCTTTAACATCATGTTAATAAGTGTTACCTTATTATACAGTTACATATACTCCTTATATATCCTCTAGTAGTGGAGAAAGGCATCTTTAATGGCACCTTAATATTATAGCCGGGTCTCTCTCGCCTCTGCTATCTTAGCTGGGAAATTTGCCTGGACAGCCGGGAGGTGCTTTAGCTTTCCCATTAATAAAGGCCGAAATAAAGTTAATAAGTAATGTTACTTTACTATTTACTATTTATATATATTTAAGTCCTGTATTAGCTGTTTAGGTAGTCTTAATTATTTAAATACGCTATACTTAGTGCCTATTACTTATAGATCCTAGGAAATATGGTTTTAAAGCCTTAAAACATCTATAATATAACATATATAGTGGTGAAAGTAATGTACAGTCGTTTCTACTTAGGTATTATAATAGCTAATTACATGTGGGACTTAGTTAAGAGCGTGTAGGACTTAGTTAAGAGCGTGCGGGACTTAGTTAAAAGTGTGTGGGACTTAGTTAAAAGTGTGTGGGATTTAGTTAAGAGTATGTGGGACTTAGTTAAAAGTGTGTGGGACTTAGTTAAGAGTGTGCAGGACTTAGTTAAGAGTGTGTGGGACTTAATTAAGAGTGTGTAGGAGGGTGTAAGTTAACTGTCTTATCACTTTTATAATTTTGTTAAGATAACGTATTAATGTAAAATGCTTTTTAGAGGATGTGTAATAGCGTTAAGGTTTTTAAAGGTATTAAGATGATTAATAGGAAGCTGATAGGGGTGTAAGGTTTGCAGCACTTTTATAGTTAGAGAGAGAAATTAGAGAAATTAAGACTTAAAACATAGGGAGAACGGGGAGTAAAAGCCATTAGGCTGTAACTAATTAAAGTGAAGAAGTAACCACGTGGTGTGTAAGACCTATTTAGCTGCCGGGCCGAAATTACGATATAGGGCTAGCGGTTTAAAACCCTAACATCTTTATATTTTATCTAAGCCTTACTAGTGGCCGATTTAACAGGTCTGTATAGATGTTAGTGCTGGTTCTCTTAGGATCTTATAATTACAGTATAAACTTAGAATCTGTTTACTTATCTACTTTTATCTTTGTTAAACTATTATTATTATCTAAAGAAGAGAGATTGCGAAATACTTATTTTATAACTACGGAGTTATTATAAAGGCGTTTAATCCTTTTCGTTTGTTCTCTTTTATATTATTTTACACGTATATTTTTCTTTACTTAACGATATATTACTATCTAAGTGGGGATGTCGCTCTTTAAGATCTCCCGTATGTGGATAAGATTAGTCACTTAGTATATTATAATCCTGTATATATTTGCTTAAGTAATGGTATTTATAAGTTAAGTAGGCTTAAAAGATAGTTAGGAAACTAAGCATTATATATCTGTAGCAGCTATACAGATAAGAACTAGTGGAGCAGTAAGTGTTTAAGCTTCTATATTAACCCCACTTATAATAATAAGTTAAATGGTGGTATTAGTATAAATAAATACGATTAGAGAGAAGACAACATGTATTACTGTAATAATGGTGCCCCTTTTGACTATGCTAAGCTGGAAAATGTGTTAAGCTTTTAAGGTAAGAAGGCTGTTTTAGAACTTGAGTAGGGTGCTGAGAGTACTAACTTAATAATTTTAGGAACTCCCTCTGCCTTAACTATTATCGGTATTATGAAATCTACGTTGTTATTAATAACTTTAACTCTGACAGCTTTTCTATTATTAGCGGCACCCGCCAGGCCTTTAGGTGATTAGCCTTTAGACTCTTAATTAAAGGGTCTTAGCCTTACTATTAGCCTGGCTGTTAGCGTTTCTGTTAGCGTGTTTAAACTCCTAGTTAGACTTATATTCTTTTAGTCACGATGGAAACTTAACAGATAAGGTATTATAACCTAATACTCTTATTCTTTTAAAGATTTTATACAGCTGGCGGAGCTGGCAGAGCTACCTGTGGTGGCATTGGCGTATAAGTTAGGTAACAGGGTATGATAAGAGGATTTAAAAATTGGATTATGTATAAAAAAAATTTTAACAGGTTAGGGGGAAAAAAGACTAAATTAATCCTATAACCTTATCGTTCTTATATGGGAGGAGTGTAATCTGCTTACACTTTAAGTGTAAGAAGGGCTGGTTGGTCTTAAGGTGGTGTGGTTAATTTAATCTATGTTACAGATTTCTCTCTCCTATATACTGGTATTAAACGGGTTTCCTTTTAATACTTATTAACACCCCTTTACCCACGGCCCCGCTTATAACGAACTAAACGACTGCTTAAACCCCTCCCAGACCACCAATTAAGCTAGTGGAGGTCTAGGACCCGCTAGGACCCACCTAGTAATTAAGTAACTATTAACCTTATGATATTTCTATCTATAAGGAAGTTGTTAAACGTTAGCCTTACAGTTAAGGTTAGTGGGGGTTTTTTTAACCCACGTGTATTATAACAGGTATAAGGTCCTTGCGGTCTCCATATTGTATTATATAAGGTATAAGATGTGCTGGAACTAGTTAAGGTGGCCTGGTTCTTATCACTTTAACCAGCTAATTTTAATCCACTATTATCAGCTACACAGGTATAGCTTTGTTAATACTATGTAAGCCTGTTTAGGTACGCTGTATAGTGGCTGGTGTAGATTTTAATGTGTAATCGGGGTGCCCTTAAGGCCAGGATATATAGGTGGGTGGTGTTATGCGCTATTAAGGTTATTAGGCTTAGATAAAGACTATTATAACAGACTAGCCCACGCTAGCCTTTATATGTAGTAAATGCGCAGCTGTGCCCTTTTATAATGACGATATTATAATAGCAGGCGTGGTGGGTTAAAGCTAACGGTGATAATGGCCACGCTAATGATAAGTATAGGGTATGTGAAGTTGTGGTGTATAAAGATGTTAAAGGCGTACTGGTAGGAGGATGGAGTGTGGTGGCGTAGATTAAGAGGATTTTAAAGCCAGCTTTAGTAAGTACTGTGGCTGGCTGCACACGGCTATCAGATCACATAAAGTGGCTCTTAGACCAGGCATATATTAAACGCTACTTATTGCTCCCGCCTTAGTTTACGTAACTACTCTATTATTATCTTACGAACTTACACCGTTATACTTAAAACTGGCTTAATAAGGAAAATTCCCCTTACCTATACAAGTCTGCGGCCGACTAGACAATTTAAAGCACATCTTACTATTAAAGTTACAGCTTTACCATGCTAAGTATTACATTTCTGTAATTACATTAGATATGACAGGGCTTATAAGATTACAGTGTAAGTAATTAACAGGTTAAAAAACAGATAGTATAATAACTTAAACTTCACCCTTCCCCACTCTCCTAACGTGATTTTAAACTTAGCCACTTTAGACTCTTAATCTTATAACTAACCATCCACCTATCTTATTAGTAATAAACGACGTGTAATTAAAGATTATTAAGGATAATCTTATTAGGGAAGGATTTAAAACATTCTGTGTTTTATTTAAGCTTATCTGTAATAACGCCAGGTGGGCTACTGATTATTAAAGAGGGTGAGGGTAAGGGCACGTGTGGCAGTCTAGCTAGTCTAACGTGTAGGGGCTAAATAAGATAAGCTTCCTTAGGCAGGTGGTAAGTGGGGTATCAGGCTTAATGGGATAGGGGTTAGTGGGGATAAGTTAGCCGCCTTAGGGAGGGGCTTAATGCTGTAAAAGAGAGGGTTAAAGTAGTGGTGGGTTTTACAGTATTATTACGGGACTAGACATAGTTATAATAATAACAGGCTGTATTAAGTCTCTAACTCTTTAATAACGGACGTAAGCGAGGTTAACACACTCCGGTCCTACTAGAAGCTTACCTTTAGAAGAAATTAATTATAAGGAGTAATGGCCTGATTATGCTATAAGTGGATAAGGTGTTATAGCCTTAGCTCTTAAGGGCTAGAACTTGGCACAGGGGATGAGAACTGGGTCTTTAAGCCAGCTTAGCGTAAACGACCGCCTCCCTACCCTTATCGTCATAATTAAGGTGTTAAGTTAACAGTCCCATCACTAACGTTATTAAGTATTTATAAGCCCTGCTTACTTACTTACCTGTCGTCTAGCTTATTAAGGTGGACTTAGACGCACCCTGCCACGCCACGACGTAGATAATAACACTAACAGCCCTATTAATAACCTTATCGTCTGTAACCTTAACGTTAGGTGTGTTAAAGTGTACCCCCTCTTTCCCCTTCTTCTTAACTTTATAAACTAACTATTAACACCATCTTTATAATATAAGCCTTAAGGGGTGTAAGAATAGCGGGCCATCCTGGTATAACTGTGTCGATAATCTCCCTACCTTACCTAAGCTAAGTGAGAGCCCTAACGGCTTTAACGCACTTTAATACTGCTTTAAGCAGCGTTATTACAGGGAAGTAACGATAATAACGATAGGTGACGGGTGGACTTGCCCTTTAGCTACCGGTATTAAGGAGATAAGCTAGCCCTACTTAAAGTGTGAATGCTCTGAAACGTCACGGCTCGTTAGGATGGGTTTAGGTAACGGCTAGTAACAGTGGACCTTTATAATAACATAAGCGTTCACCTTAAGGGGTATAAGAATAACAGGTTATCCTAATATATTAGTAGGGTTAAGATGGTTAAGCTCTTATATAAAGATGCGCTTATAGTAAAGACGGGTCTTAACTATAACTAGCATTAGGGTTAACTATATTATAAGTTACTTAAGAAGTAGTTATACCTCCTGGATTAGCTTACTATCTTAGTTATAAAGAAGGCTTAAAAGCTCGCATTAGATATTATACTTAAAGCGGGATATACAGCTAAGTATATATAAATACCTAGGCTTATTTTGAATTTAGACATATTAAAACTTTAATTGTAATAATAAGGCAGGAGATAAGACTTATTATTAAGTAATGTCAGAACCAGGTAGCCCTTAAGGTTAAATGTAAATATATTAATAATAATCTCCTTAGTAATAAAGTCTTTATTAAACAGTATGGTCTTTAGCTCCTTTTTATCAAATTTACACTTTTTATAATTTATACTAAGGTGTAACTTATTATTTAGGCCTGGAGGAAGACTATTAAGGTTAAGGTTTGTAAAATCCAGCAGGCTGTCACAGAGTGTAGTAACTATATTAATCACACCTATGCCATGCCCTGTTAGCGCTTATTTAAAACCAGGCTGCTATTAGGATTAAGAGATACTTACTATTATCTTTTAGGTACACGCCGCCTTTATTTACATTATTAGTATTGTTATTCTAGTCTCCAAATCCTATAAAGGTATTATTATCCTTAGGCTTAGGCTTAGGCTGGGGTGGCTAGTGCTATTTAGGCTGGAGCTTAAGCGGGGCTGTCTTAAAAACGACGCGTTTAGAATTAATAGTTATAATAAGCACGTGACGGTGTTAGAATCTTAAATGGGAAGGCCTATTAAGAAACTGCCAGCCTAAATAAAGGTGACTGCTAAGAGCAGATATTATAAGGGCTAAGTGATAGTCTTAAATAATAAGGTTTACAGGTAAAGGGCACGAAACTGCTAGTAAGTAGTGTTTTATAGGAGTGTTAATATAGGTTAGGGAGTAAGCTGCTCTGGTTATAATAATAAGGGCAGTCTGTAAAAGGAGTGTGCCTGTAACTATAAACGCATTAAAACACTAACACTAGCTATTATACGTAATAATAATGACAGTTTAGCCTGTTTTAGTGTGTTAAAAGGCTCTCTTTCTCTAAAATACCACTAAAACCTAGTCTTTTTAATAGTGTTTATTAGGCCTAAAGGAGTTCTTTACTGGTATTATATGGTAAGGAGTGCCTTATATCTGCCAGCTTTATCTGTTAAGGTATAACCTTTATCTAATCTTTAAGGTTAATAATTATAAGCAGGTTTCCTAAGCTTACAGAATTGGAATTTCTTATAAATTCTTCTACCCTCCTCCCACCTGCTCTTTTTTCCTACCCTCTTCCACTAAACTATTAAACTATTAGCGATCTTAAGTTTCTACTTCCATAATCTTAATTATTATTAGGAATCCTCTACTTACTTAATAAGTAGTAATATTAAAATCTCTTTTTTTCTATTATTACTATTTAGATTATTTAAAAGATCTTTTTCACGGCCTTATTAACTTGCTTACAGGGTATTACTTTTAAGTGATGTTACTTAAGGTATAAACTTTATTCCTTCCTACTTTAAATATTTATTTAAAATAGACCCCTATGCCCTATGCCGTCTAGTGGTAAGAAGAAGAAGGTTCCGGCATCTTATAGCAGTAACAGCATTTATACTGGTTATAGTGGAAGCGCTAACCCCTTATAGCGTATAGTAAATATATTTAGGGAGACGTTATAGCTTTACTGACGTCTGCTGCCCCAGCTCCTATTAAGTAACCTAACCTTAGCCCTGCCGTGTATTAGCAGGCTTATTTCCCTCCCACCCTGCCCTTACACCTATGTAGCCAGACCTTAGGTGGCGGTTATTACGATAGGTAGCATCCTCCTTTAAACATCTATTATCACTAGCTGTTAACCTACCTTTATTATATAGTTAAAGATTAGCTGCTTTACTCTCCTTAACCTTCTCCCTCTTTAATGGAAAACACATTAAGGTATAGTGTGTAACCCCTCTTTATAGTAACACCCATCCCTAAACTAATAGCTGCCTTTAGGTTTTCACTATTTCCCTTTTAGTCTTTCCACATTTATAAACCTTAATTATAAAAATACCTTATTAACATTAGTATATAAAGTGATTATAATTATAAGATTAATTATTTAATAAAATATCTTCTTTTTAAAACCTCTTAACCGATAATCTTAATATAATTACGGTTAAGGCTAACCCCCTTATTAATAACCACCCTACCCTTATATAACTATATACCACACACCCCACCTTCCTTAATTAGCTGTTTAGCGCCTCCCTAACTAATTACTAATATAAGCTTCTTATATAAGATATTAAGCTAATTGTTATTAATAAAGGCTTTATCTTATAATATAGTAATAGTAAGCTTAACCATTTCCACTAATTTTAAAACTTACTTAAGGCTAATATTCTTAAGGATATTATAAATGCTTTTATTACAGCTATTACTAATAATAACCACCCCCACTTTTATTAAAACTGTATTAACACCTTACAGGTAAATAAATTCTTTACTTACTACCACTATCCCGGCTTACCTAACTTTAAAGGCTGTGCTAATTATATAGCACTGGGTATAGGAGACTCTTATAAGTATTAACTTAGCAGGTTTAAAACTACACATACCAGTTAGGTTAATAATAACCTGGCCGGCCAGGCTAATAATATAACGGAGCAAGCTATTAGCCTAAGTGAGAATTTTAAAAGTAAGGAGGATAATAGCTTTTAAACTTTAACAGTAGAGGAGCGGGTAATAGTGGATATGTCACTAGTACAGGCGACTAGGTAGGAGGAGTAAGTTAAGTTAAGTAAAGAGAATATAATAATTACAGTAATAAGGAAGTGTTTAAGCTGATATTTATATATAAGCTAGGGCCTTAAGCACCGTTTTATAAGAAAAATAACCTGACTTCCCACTATTTAAGTTTAACTTTAATCCCGTAAGGCCGCTTGTAAAAGAGCTACTTAAATATAATATCCTTAAAAATAATAATGACATGCCTATTTATACACTTCTAATCTAATTAAACGCTAAGGCTGGTAGAGGTAAAACAGGCTTAAGGAGATAAGGTGGACTAGTTAAAGTCGTGTTAAGTAAGGGACGTAACATTATTACTTTAAAAGGGGCTTATTAATAGCTTTATTAAGAAGTTTATTAAGAAAGTGTCTTAACCTGTCTTAAAGGGTAATTAGAGGATCTAGTAGGGTACTTATAAGGTGGTTAAAGTTAGGGTGAGTAATTTACCATACTTAGAGAAGTTTTTCCTAATACGGTAAGAGAAGCGCCAGTACCTAACACTTATTAATTAAGTAAGTGGAGGCTTAAAAATATAGGCTTAAAAGGGCGTATTAAAATAGCTAAGCTTTATAAAACTCTTTAGGACCATAACTTAAGTATAAGAGACGAGAACTGAGCCTTAAAAAAGGGTGTAGTTAAAAAGGAGGTTAGTTAAAAGTTTAATAAGGTGGTAAGATGTGGCAGAACCTGTTTATTAGTAACTTCTTAATCTATGTAAAGCTTTACAGATTAATATTAAAGTGGAATTAGTAAGCCCCTTTATTTAGGTTACTATATTAAAGTTTATTTAAAAATCTTTATTAACTTTTAAAGTTGGACTGTGGCTAAGGGTAGTTATTACCAGTGTATAATAACAGATTATGGATAAATCCAGTCTTAAATATATATCTTATTATAATACAGCGCCCTGTAAATTTATAAACCCTTATATACTGTCGGCCGTATAAATGTGATAATTAAAAAGGGTGTTTATTTCCGCTAACTCTTCAGACCTTACCCTGTTATTAAAATATAATAAATTTATCTGTTACTATAATCTAAATAAACCTTTCGTTATAACAGGGTAAGTGGATTAGACAACAGATAAGGTAAAGGTTAGGCTTAATAATCCCAGCTTACGTTTAATAATTTATCTTAAATATAAACCCCCTTCCTCACACTCTTCTCTTTATTATAATAACTAACCACCTAATTTAACAATTAATCACTCCCTTACCCCACACCACCCTCTGCCTCAATCCCCTACTATGCCCGGCTTATTAATATAAATCCCTTATCCGTAGCGCCGCCTTAATAATTAACGTTATATATCCCTATTCCGCTTATTTATCACGTAACGCGACAGCCAAAGCTAAATTCCAGAGTTAGTCCATATTATCACAACCTAGGTTATAATAATAGGTTATTAAGGTGTTAAAGACAGAGCATTTAAAGTTAATAACCTCTTTAATAACGTTATTAAGTCTTATTATAATAAAACTTAATGGGATCACTGTAAGCTTAGCCTGCCGTGACGCTAATGCCTGTTATATTAACGACAGTAATCGTTAGAGCCGGCTTTAAGTCCTTTTAATCTGTGCCACAGCACGCCCTTATTAATAGGTATAAGGAGAAGGGGTGAGATACCCTAATGTAGGTTTGAGGTGAAGCTATATAAGGGAGGTTTATTTTACCTAAACCTATTTTAATCCCATTAGGCACTTAAGGGTAGCCAGCTTCCTGGCTTTAATTAACCATATTATACTATATAGCCTAGTTCTTGTCACTTTAATTAGTTAAGATTTAGTATAAGAGCCACTTTATAATCATTTAATAAGAGATCCTTATTATTATTTATTACTAACGGCTTTAGAAACTACTTAGCTATTAAAACTATATAAGTAGTTATCTCTACATATTAATTAGCTTTATTAACCCACCCTCCCCATTTTTATCGTTATAATTAAGGCGCTAACCCTGTGCCTAATATTATTAAAGCTCTCTCTTCTCACCTACGTACCTGTTATCCTGCCTGTTATACTACTTATTAAGGCGGACTTAAACCTATTAACATACCCTGCCACACTATAACGTTAATATTAATAAAGACGATAATACTTATTAGAGTAAACTTCTCCTCTTAGTCTATGCCGCTTTCTACACTTTTAACATCTTCTTCCCCGGCCGTGTAAATCCTTATAATGCCTACAGGTCCCTAGGGGATAAGACTTTTTATAGCGGGATAAGATAGTATAGAAAGCTGGTTAATTATAAAACAGGTAATGGAAACTTAAGGAGTTATAATACTTACTTATACTAGCCCTGTAATTACTAGTTAACTTTATAAGTCCTTTATTAAGTTAATCTCTCCTATTGCTTCCAGGTCACACCTTTACTGCCTGCTTTAATCTGTACCGTATTAGGATCGCTTTCCCAGATTACCACTTAGATATTATTAAATAGGGCGTCCACTACCTTTAATGTAAACACTATACCCACCCCCCTTTCTCCCTTTTCTTTAAGTCTATAGGTAAAACTAATATCCTTTTTAATCCCATTATTAATAAGGTTTACATGTAAGCACACCGTATAAGACTAGCTCCTTTATAAGCGTTAAGTCTAACAGGCTAATAGTAATGGTGTTATTAATAATATGGTATAAAGCTGTATTTAAATATACTTCGTTTTATAAGTTCCTGCCTGCCTGCTTATATTACAAAGCTTATTAGCATTTTAACTTCCTAACCTACGTTAGGCCTGAGCGTGGCTTGTTTTAGGTAGCTAGTGCCACGTTTTAAAGTGCTGTCGTAACAGTCTTTTAATATCCTCCCCCCTGCCCTATTACCTTAAAGTGCACTTTACTATATGCGAGTATTAGTTAAGAAAAGCGAATATAAACGGCTACTATTTAGGTTAGGTGAGTTCTTATAATAGCTTTATAGTTTAAGATGGAAGGAAAGTATAATAATGGTAATAATAACTAGTTTATAACCCCTTAACATTAAAAACAGTATTACTAACTACGTAAGCCTAGGGCTAACTGGGTATTACCTTTATTAAATTTCCCTGCTTAACAGTATCTCTCCTAAGGAGGCAGATATTAGTTAAAAGCACTGTCCTTCCTATAACGCCACCTACTATCTGCCTATAATAACTCTCTTATTATAATACCTTTATTATATAGTAAGTTATTAAGGTTATTAATATTATTATAAGTGTTTTAAAGGTTAAGAGGGCGTATTATTAAGTGTTAAGGATAGCTAAGTGTTATAAAACTCTTTAGGATTAAAACTTAATATAGGGTACAACAGATATGCTAACGCACTAACCTGGTTAAGGGAAGCCAAGGGCGTCGCTACTTTAAAGGGCCTTATAAGTGGCAACGTTAGGGAGGTTTAAGCCCAGGGACGTAGACTTAACGTCAACGCACACTACAGGGAGGGGGCATTAGCCAGAAGGTTAGTAGCCGCTTAGAGGCCAGGACAGCCTAATAATACCTTGCTGTCTTAGCAGTGTGGGGTCGCCTGGCCACGTAGGCGTTATTACAGTTAATGTCCCATTACAGCCACCATTTACTGTTCCAGTGCCTTATCACTACTACTTACACAGCATACTTAAGTGACTGTGTAAGCTAGGTAGTGGAGGCTTTAATCTTATTAACGCCAGTTATAAAGGGCAGTAGTGTAGTGCTGGAGATAAAGAGCCTAACCAGCTTAACATATTACTTATACCACGTTAGGGGGAACTATAAGTGGGGCCTTTAGGGGCACCTCCCTTTAGAGGGGTAATGTGATAAGTCTATAGTCTGACGATATTTTATAATTAGATATCGACTTAGTAATTGCCAGTCCACTTAAGGTGGGAGTTCTAACTTTGAATTTTACACTGTGTTATTAAGTTAGCCCTTATAACGTGATAATCTAAGAGGGTGTCTATTTCCACTAACTCCTTAAATATTAAAATGTAGTGGATTTATTAAATTAAGGCATGTTTTAAAAAGATCGCTTATATGCTTTAATAAGACTTATATAACGTAATAATTAGTTAAGTTAATTATAAAAAGCCTGTTAAAGCTTACCTTAACAGAGCTAGTAACTTTAACTGCATATACTAATTTAAAAGAGGTTAAACTGGTTTAACACTTATAATAGCACCGTAACCCTGGCAGCGAGATGTTTAGGGGATTGGGATTACCTGCCTGCCTCTAGATACCCACAGTTACTACTTTATAAGTAAGCAGTGTACTTCACTTTATTTAATAGCGGCGAGGGCTTACAGACAGGTTTAATTACTAGAGTGGGATTAAAGGTGGTCTGTTTAGGTGGATACGCTTATATATTATTAAGTGTTAAGGATAGCTAAGCTTTATAAAACTTTTTAAGATTAAAACTTAATATAAGGGATAAGAACTGGGTTTAGTAAAGAGGGGTTTAAGCAGCTGTTAAAGAAGGAGATTAATTAAGGTAATAAGGTGTAATAAAACCTGTTTATCCCTATTAGGTGTTTGAGTGAATGTCGCCTTAGAAATATATACGTAATATAGGATAAGTGCTTTATAGTGAGATTAAGAGCGATATTACAGGTAGTAGGCTTAGAAGTTATAAAAGCTGTAACCTTAAATGGTATCGTGTATAGCCTTATCTTTACATTACCTTCTTATTACCTAGCACTTTTATGCTTATGCCTTGTCTTAGGTGGCCTTTAGGGTTAGAAATGATAGGTGTTTAGAAGGGATCCCTATTAAGGAGGGTTAACCAGATAACTAAGTATGTATTTTATTAATAAATAGTCCCTTTACTAGCAGCAAGCTCCACCCCTTAGTACTAGGCCTCCACTATTATCAGTCGATACTATTACCAGCTTAAGCCTGATATATTATAAGGGCTATTTATTATAACTTATTAAAGCTTAGGATTATAGAATTACTAATTAATCACTCCCTTTTACTTTATTTATTTAATAAGCTTAATAGATCCTTAACACCTCCTTATTTACAGTATAACAGAGTAGTTATATAAACTAATATGGAGGTAAGGGCTCTTAGCGTTTAGTATGGATTATAAAGCCACGATGAGGCGGAAATGGCTGCCTTATATCTGCCTTATATTGTAACGTTATAACTTTAATAATTATAATTTTTAACCTGAAGATATTATAAGATAGTATATTATCCTATAATAACCTGTCTAAGGCCTATTAAGCAGGCTTTAAAAGGGACTAGGTGTTAACAGTCTTCCTGGCACATTATAGTGGTAGGGATTATAGATTGGATGACAGATACAGTATATTACCCGTTACCTTTTACCACTTAAGTACTTACTTAAACGTAAAAGAGTAAAAATAAGCAAACCCCACTCCCTCTCTTCCTATAAACTAATTAGTAACATTATCTCTTACAGCTTAAGCGTTTACTTTAAGGGGTGTGAGGGTGATAGGTTATCCTAGCGTACTTTAACTTAAATATTACATGACATAATGGCCGACCTGATATAATATAAAGACTTAAAGCCTAGTATAAGTAGATATATATAAGATTAAGTTAAGACACATAGTAATAGGGAGACTTATTATTTATACTATTATTAATAAGGACGGCTATATAATAGTAAACTTTAACTAGGCCTTTTTACCTTTAGACAGCGATAATACGATATTATATGTAAGTGTGGAGGCTAGGCGGCTGAATAACAGGGCTTGGCGCCTAGAGTGTAAGGCTGACTGTAAGCTGTGGTTCCACATTAAGATCTTAAACATTATCCTTACTACCTGGAATTAATACCTGTAAGTGACGTAAAACTTATATATTAAGCCACCGCGGGAGAATAACATCTTTAAAGAGAACTGGGCCTTAAAAAGAGGTGGGAGGAAACCTTAACTAGTGTATGTGTATGGTGGGTGGTAACTGGTGTATTTATCTTAAGTGTAGCGGCAGCCGTAGCACTTTAAGGAGCTTCTTTACTGGGAGAACACCATCTCCCTAAAAAGACTTTAAATTATCACCACTACTGGTAATTATTTATTATAGGGGTAGTTATTAATTTGGGGATAGGTGCTGTTATATAAAGGGGTTATATGCTATACCTTAACGTGATTTCTATTAATAAGAGAGAGAAGATTAAGTAGAGTAAAGTGGCCGATCTTTACTATATAATAAGGGCAGGCTAGTAGCGTCCCTTTTTTTAGTAACGAAGAGTTAAATAGTGGAACTGGACTTACAGGAGCTGAAGGCGGCTAAGTATCATCCTTTCCAGTAGGCTGCGGGCTTACGCTTCACTTACAGCTTAATAACGTTTAATAGCCCTTATATTTACTAAACGTAGTGGATTTATCAAATTATAATATGCTAGGATAACCTGGCGTTTTAAAGCCAGTGCGAGCTGATAAGGCAGTATAGAGGGGCAGCCATTTATGTAAAAATGGACGTAATTAACATAGCTTTCACTTATATATATTACTTTAATATTACCTAAAATGGCATTATAGGTTTTATTCCAAGTCACCTTTTCTCTTATAAACTGTATTTTATAATTAGAGCCTTAAGTGAATTTTGTTTAGTAATAAACCTATATTATATTATAACACTTAGTTTAACCTTCCCCCTCTTTTAAATAACTTTATCTTACCCCTCTTTATTATTTACCCACTACCTTTTCCTTAGCCGACCCTAACCTAGGTTCCTCTTAAGTAACCTACTATTTATCTAACTACTATCCTTAATATTATTATATAATAGATTATATTAAAAGCTTACATTATTACTAATAATATTTAGTACCTTCCTCTTCTTTAAACTTACATTATAAGACCGTAATGTAGTAAGGAGTGTATTAACTTACCTGTAATCGCGGCTCTTTAGGGTTAAGGTTCCAGTGGCAGTGTTATGGATAAGAAGGAGCCGACTTATAATGCACTTATTTAAGAAGTGGTTTAATACACCGGGTGAGAAGATAGTTTAAGTAAAGCGGGCAAAGAGGCACTTAAGTCCCAGCCTTAGCATTTGCTATATTAATGCCCTTACTACCCTTAACACTAATGGTGGCCCTTTTGTCCATTACTGTTACCTCCTGCTAAGTTACGTGATTGTAACACCACCTTAATACCACCCTTATAGTCTGCGCCGCCCGCTCCTACTTAGTCCTGGCTTAAATGCCGTTGCCATTATTACCGTCACCCACCACCTATTTAATACCCACCTTATATGTAACCCATACTAGCCTTTATATCAGGCCTGCCTGTTAACGCTTTTAACCTTAATAATATCGCCTGTCTTACCACCGATTTATAAGACCGCTTTATTATTATGCCCCACTTATAACTCCACCTTATCTTCTCTTAACTGCATTAAGTTCACCTTACTCTTATTAATAGCCACTTTACCATTACTAAACTGTGCTATCTTAAAAGGACTTTTTTAAAATTATAACGTGATAGTAACATTAGGCTGACGCTAACCTTAAGTTGACCTGGAATTAATAAGCTTACCCTGGTAAGGCTAACTAGCAGCCTTTATCGCTATTTAAGGTAGTAAGTTTATATTAAGATGGTGTGGGAGGGGGTAGGTGTTGTAATATTAGATTGTAAAGGTATTATGTATAGTGTAAGTACTTACCCCGAAACGCTAAGTCATCCCGGCATATAGCGACTTGACTCCGTTTACCCTCCCTTACAGGGTATGTACATAAATGGTAACGGAGTAGTACTGGTAGTGTGGTGTGGATCATCCTGCCTGGTCCTCTCACTACGTGCTGTTTATCACACCTGCTGTTATAAACTTGTTAGAAAAGGTTTAATAGTAAAAATAATCTGGCCACACCACCTTTATAATTCTGTTATAATGTCACTAATTGCTAGTATAAGTTGGATAATAAGAGGGTTAAATGTTAGTGTAAAGGATTTATTATATTAAGGCAGACTATTTTAAAGACGTTAAGCCGTCCCGACCGAGCCGGATTAAAAGTCACCACTTTATTAAGGTAGAGTAGTTTTAATATGTTTCATTACTAATTTAGCTAACCGTTACGTTATACAGGTTTTTATTTAAGTTAGTTTTACCTACTGCCTCTAGCTTGTGCCTTCTTAACCACTTTAAATCGCACCTTATATTAGGATTGCTTTAGATCGCATTTTACAGGGGTTCCACATCTAACAGCATCTTAAAAGAGGAGCCGCCCTAACTAGTAAAGCTACATGTGAAGGCATACTGTGATGGAGGTATAGAAGCTACTTATACGTATGTTTATTATAATAGTTACTAATACCAGATAAAGGGACACTTAGCTTACAGCTAAACCTGCCTATAGTGCTCTCACCCCCGTACTTAACTTAACCATTAACTAATACTTAAACCAACTCCCTATTAGAACTCTGCCCCTCTCTAAGCCAGCCTTAACCGTCCTCTTTTACCCCACGGTGGCCTTTAATTTAAATACTGCGCCTGCCCTTTAATGGGAATGGTTTGTATATAAGACTTAATAGATGACTAACCCTTAGAAGAAGCTTAAATAAGGGAGACTAGTTTTTTAGCTTTAATATATAGCCGGTTCTCATTATTTGACGTCTCGGCTAGGCTTACGGCGATCTTACCTTAAGACTTAATAACTACCTGTTATAATGCTGATAATAACAGCCTTATTAACACCCTGTTTTAACAGTGCTTATTATTTTAACAACGGTAATCACCTGAGCCAACTTTAGTCCTCTTAATCTGTACTGTAACGTGACTTTATTAAGGGGTAAGGTACTTTAATGTGGGGTTTAAGGCGAAGTTATAAGAGGGAGAATTGTTCTACTAACTTATCTTAATCCCATTAGGCGCTTTAAAGTGGCCGGTTTCTTAGTTATGATTAACTACAGCCTTATGTTCCCCTCCTTAGACTTACACTCTTTCTTAAGTTTGTTTTGGTATTTAGATTAATTAGACCTTATTATATATATAAGTAGTTTACTAACTAGTATATTAACCTCTATCCGATCTGTAACTTTAGGATGTTGTGACGGGAAGTTAGGTTTTAAAACTAAACCTCTATATAATCTGTTATCTAAAGTTACTTAATTTACTTTTCCCACTCTTATAGTTTACTTTTATTAATGGCCTAAGAAAAATACAGACTGAAGAAGGAGAATATCGCTTTTATTAAAGCACCTGTAAGGGAGAAATGGTTTAGGCCTTTATAATTAGCCTTTAAAACAGCTGGTGTTAAATTTATAAACTTATAATATAATAGAGTTAAGGTGCGTTTATTAGTGGGGAATAACTGAGAAATGATATCCTAGGTAAGTTTAACTTTTAAAAATATTAAACAGTTTTTAAATACTATATAGGGAACATCCGTCCTTATAAGCTTAGTTGTTACTATAGACTTCCAGATCTCTTATACCCGAAGATAACTTTCCTTTATAAAATAGTAAATGTATGGAGTAAAGTAGGTTGGGAAGGTATTTACATCTATTAATTTATATATATAATACTAATCCTTACTTCTTTTAACGGGTTGTAAGCGATGAATTTAGATACCTAGCAGGTTAGAATAAGTAACGTGAATAAATAGGTAGCAGCTTACCTTTTAATTTATCTGGTGTTATGTTATAAAACTTAGGAAGAAGAGGATTATATATGTTTCACTTAAGGATCCTAAGTAAGGAGGCTTAATTCTTTACATTTATTATAGTAATTTAAACTTGTTTTAAAATAATTATGTATAATATTATAAAGGCTGGTCTACTTTAGTCGTATCTGTTTAGGACTTTAAAAAGAAATTCCTAATATTATTTATGTTTTCCTTTTAGCCTTAATTACTTTAGGAGCAATACGGCGTTATTAATCTGTAAAGTAATTTTACACCTTTTATTTTTCTAAAATAAGGTTATTTAAAGCTTCTCCCAGGCTTCCCTAGCAGAAAGGGGCAATTAACACTTCTTAGATATTAACATTTTACCGTAGGTACGGCGTTTGAGCTGCCTATTAAGATGTTGAGGATAAAGACTGGCTTAAGAGCTTGAATTTCGATATAAGGTTTAAAGTTATAAGTGACGGAAAAACTGTTATATAGGAGATAAGATTCCCGTTTAATAAGGGCTTATATTCCTTATTAAAACGTGTGACATAGACAGCAGCTATTTACGCTGTTTACTTGTTAAAAGTAAAGACTGGCAGGTGACGACACGTAATAAGCTTACTGTTCTTACGGATTACACTAACTTTATTTATTTTTTAGGGATAGTGGTGATAAAGCCCCTACCTTATAAGTTAAAAACACTTAATTAAACTTAATAATCCTAATTACCCCACACTCTCCTTATATTTTATTTAAGCTTACCTTGTTATAAGGTAATAATAATAGATTTAAGAAGTTATTTAAAAGATATATTTTAAATGGAAAATAAATAACTAAATGTTTAAAGGTCCTTTTTAATTCCTAGGAGCGAACCTCTCTTCTTTACATTACCTTCACCCTATTATTAAAAACCATAACTCCAACATCTTTTAAAAGTGTACCTTCCCCACTCCCTTATTTCCTATCTAAGACAGTCCCATCTTTTTAAAAAATAACCTTATTACATTTAAGAAAATATAAAGTCCTAACGTTACTTACGGGCGGAACTTAAATAACCACCTACTTCTTATTAAAGAACATTACATCCTTAGTGAGTGTTATTCCGTTCTGTGGGGTTTTAATTAGCTACATTAAACTGTTAAGAGGAAATGAACAAATACTTATTTAAAATTGGTACTTTTATTATCTTTATCCGTTATAATATATATTAAAGTGGATTATTAGTGGGTTTAGGGATATAAGCTGATTAGGGATAAAAGGAACCTGTAAGTGATAATAATTATATAATAATAATGGGTATTAAAGGAGTTTGCTGGGTTAAAAACACAATCCCTTAAAAGTTAAAGAGGAAATTAAACTTCCTTTAATGGAGGGGAGATGCCCCACCATCTGCCCCTTTAAATAACGCGTGCCTAATTACATTTATGCTTAAAGCCTTATTTATATAGAAAATAGGCTAAGCTTTCTTTTAATAAGGGCTGTAGGATTAAATCATTAGGGGAGGGGCAGTTTTAATTATATGACATCATTAGCCGCTAGGAGTTTAGGGTTGGATCCCGCTGGAGCTTGCGCTTAGTTAAGCATGGCAGTCGCCAATGGTAAATTCTATACATGGTAGTTATTTATAGTAGATGCTATGTATAGTAGCCATTTGTGCATATATATGGTTATATGCTAATTATAATAGTTATTTATGGTAGTTTTTATATATAGTAACCATTTATGGTATATATTATATATAGCCGTCCGTGTATATATATAGTAGTTACCTATAGTAATGCTATATATAATAGCTATCTAAATACTCTTATAAAATACAAATTAAGCCTTTTCAGGACAGCAACGTCATTATACACACATTAATATAAGCAGAAATTATATTTTAAGACCTTATTACTTATAACCCAGGCCTAAATGTACACCTATTTACTCACAACACCCTATAGGACTTAATAACGTTGCTATCTATCGATTAAGCTTACTTATCCCAGCTATTAAGGCCGTTTGCTATTAAAGCTTACAATTCCCATTAATTAGGGTGTATTTTAATAACACCCCTGGAATTCTTAGGTATAATCTTTAGTAAGGATACTTTACCTTATGGCAAACCTAATATATAGCTACTTTAAATGGTATAACGATTAATAAGATAGCTGGCTTTTATCCTATAGGTTTAAGGTAATTTAAGGTAAGAATTAAGTTGTAAGATTCTTCCTACATTTCTCTTCACTTCGGGTGCTTGATTTATATATATAGTTAACCTTAAGGCTGATGTGATAACTAATACCAGCCATGTGTATATAACTATACTGAAAGCCGCATGGGATATTTAACCCTTACTAGCTGTTTAGTAAACTATTTACAGCTTAACTTTATAGTTTAATAGCCCACGCAAATAGCTTATACATTTAGGTAAGTAGACGAGTAGGCCATTTAAGTCGATAAGGTATACTTAAATTAACCTGTTTATAACCTGTAATAATAAAACATTACAGCTAAACCTGTTACAGATGTATTTATAAGTGTGGGATGCCGGTACCCTAACCGCTTTAAGGTAGGGGGATGGATAGCTAACATTAGAATATATAGGCTGCCTTATAATAATATCTCCGTTATTTAAAAAAGAGCGATATTTAAAGGATTTATCTAAATAACTTTACGTTTTACAATAGTGTTACTGGATAGGGAGCTTCCTATGTCAGTTAGATTATAATGGGATAAATACGATGTAGATAATAAAAATATACAGGTTAACTTATAAAGGTAACTACCTATTAAATAGTGTAAAGGATTACCATATTAGGCCGCTTTTAATAATTAAACAGACGTAAAGGATTTAAGAGGAGGTGGTTTTAACACACACTTTATTTAGGGACATTTAGTAATTATTAGCTAAAGTGACATAGATATAAAGTAATAGGTGTAAAAATATAAGAATGCTCTTCCTTATTATAACTCTACCATATACTAATTACATAAAGCATTTACTACAGCTACTTTAGAGTAAGAATCGCTAATAAAACTATTACAGTATTAAAGATATCTACTTATTCCCTCTCTTTAGGTAAGATTAGTTTTACCCTTAAGATTATAAGGATTTACAGCTTAGACACCTCTCTACTTATTCCTCCTTAATACCTTCTCTTCCTTTAATCTTCCATTTACAATTTAGAAATCGGAACCCACATAACTGTTAGCATCAGATTACAGTTACACTTCTAGGTAAGATTATACTATACCTAACTTAAACTATAAAATAGGTAATTAGCTAAGTTAAGTAAAGACCTAGTCTAACTTATTATTAATTTCACAGCTATTATTTACACCTACAGTCCTAAATTTAGAGTTCTGTTAATAGTGTCTTAATCGCTAAGTATAGTGTTTTAAGACTTTTAAAAATACTTAACTTTAGGTAAGGGAGTTAACATTCCACATCAGGTTTTATACCTTAAAGTATATAATTACATTATAAAGGATAACTTAAACTCACCACTTATAACTTATAACATATTATAACTATCTTTATGTCCGTCTAATAGCCTATTTAAGATATTAAATGGTGGTACGTTCCCACCTACAGGTAACTTATCCTTAGCTAATGCTAGTCTGGATGTAACTAATCCGCCTCCAGTCACTTCTTTAGCTTTTACTAGCAGGAATAGGCCTAACAGAGCTGATTAGGACATAAGTGAGATGTTAAAACAAGTTACATTAAGCAGTTGGCTAAATATCTTAACCACAGCCCTTACTTTAACCCTGGCCCCATCCCCAGCCCCATCCCCTAACCAGACTCCAGTCCTAATTATGGCCTTACCTATAGCTTAAGACACCACACCTCCAGGCCAGCTAGCCTCTCCCACTAATTAAGGTATAAATAAGATATAAGAATTAATAACGTTAATAATATTAAACGGTTAGCTAAATGGCTTATTAGCCACAGTCCCGGCCCTAACCCCATCTCCTAGTGGGACTCTAATTCTAACCTGGGCCGCACTTATAACTTAGGCCAACACACCACCAAACAACCCACCCCCCTAAGCCCTTAATAATACAGGGATTAACCTAGGCAATTCTGGTAATCTAAAGGAACTTGAAATTAAAGTAAATAATCTATCTAACGTTAGTAATAACCCAGATATATATCAAGTAGCTTAGGCTAAAGGGGTTTAACTTTAAGATCTAGGACAGTTTTCATAACGTTTTCTATAACTAGTGATGAATAAGATCGAGTTTTTTATACTTTATATTAAAGAGGCTAGCTGGGCATAATTCTAGTGGGAATTTATAGGCACCGTGCGCTGGTAACGTCTTTATATTATTACAGGATGTCACTTAATTATATACTGTCTAGATAAGTGAATTATAGCTTTATTTAACAGTTTATACTATATAGGTTTAACCCTTATTAAAAAAGTTACCCCACTTCTACCTAACAGGCTTTAATTAATATATCTCTCCCACACTAATGTGAAACCTAAAGTCAATTTTTAAACCGCTAAAGTATAAAGAACACCATTACATTTTTTAAGCTATTATAACACTATGGCATTTTATTATTAAAAGCTAATTAAGATATCAGTTAGGTTATTAAATGGGATTAAGTTAATATAGAAGACGAGAATGACATTACATATAAATATAAACGAACTTAAACGCGGAAAAACCTATATAATTTATTTATTTAGGATAATATATACTGTAAGCCCATTAATATAAAGGTTCTTATATTAATTATAAAGCAGTTACCACGGCTGCCCTTACCTAAGCAGTATAAGTACATTATAATAAGGCCATACCGGCTGGCAAGCGGTATTATATCTCTTACTAATGGATAGATGGCCATTCTCCCTTTTAACTACATAGTAGATTAGAATACTCCTTTTAATAAAACAGTTAACAGTGTAGTGGATGGATAGATGGCAGTTCTCCCTCTTAGCGGTATAGTGGATTAGAAAACTTAGGTCACGTATTACTGTTTAATAAGTTCCCTAATAAGTGGAAGAACTATTAAAGATTAAAAAGATGCTAAACCAGTTTTAATTCTAAAGGGCGGTTACGTAAAGTTAAAAGAGGGTGAAGTAATATTCTTAGTTATATAATTTCTACTTAAGGGAGCGGAGGGCTAAAGGCAGCTAATGTTTTTAAAAGTTAACATATAAATTAAAATTAACATTTAGTTCTTTACTACCAGTATTATCTTTATCTAATTAGATACCTGTTCTCAGCCTTATAAGTGAATTCCCGTCTAATATACCGTGCTCTTATTAGATTAATCTAAATTAAATTAATTTATAGTTTTTAAAAGTGTCACCTTTTATTAGGTCCATGTAACGTGTTAATGGGAGGTATAATTCACCTAATAGGTTAGTGTTAGAGCCATCTCCCTAATTAACCGTATATGTGCCTGTTATTACCAGGGACCCACTTACAGTAAATGTGGGTGTTATTTGTAAATTGCCATTAAACCTATTACTAGTCTCTAAAGGGGACCTTATATTAATGTTAAATAAGTGTACCTTATTATTTAGCCGGCTTTAAGGTTATAACGTGGGTAGTGAAGTGAGAAGGGTGCCTAGATATAAATCTGTACTGTAAAATTAACTAGGTATTTTAATACTGTCTTATTTATAATAGCTTAGGCGTATTAAGTTATCCCTAACACTAGGTTTGGTGCTTTTAATAAGGTTAAGTTACATTATCTGTAACTGTGTGTCTTTAATCTCCACTATGCCTAGTCTGGTTAGGGTTATGTTAGGTAGTGCTATGGCGATAAGTGTGTGGAGAGGTGACTTAAATGGGGCTAAGGTCTCGCCTAATAGCCCTAAGCCTAAGGGTGGAGGATTAACAGACTTTAAACTATATGCCGCTTATTTAATGTTATTAAATAATAAGGCTGTATATATAGTAATACTAAGTTAGGGTGTCTCCTGTAAATTCACTCCTCTAACTCCGTTATACCCCCCCCTTTAAAAAGTTAAGTTATTATTATTTTTAACTATATACACGTAGTTATTTAGTAAAGTTTAAGACTTTATCACAGGTGAAGGAAGCTAATAGAGAGAGCTATCCAGATAAGATACGCAGTAACCTCCACCGGTATTTTAACTTACAGCTTATCCAGCTACCTGTAACAGCATATCTAACCCGCTAAGGAGCGTTACCTTTATAGCCCTAATGTTAATACGTATTTCCTCGTCCCTGTAATCCCCACTCCCTCCCCTTAACAGTGTCTGTTACTTTATATCTCCATTTACCGTATAGGTAAGATGCTTAATAGGTAAAGAGCGTTTACCTAGGAAGCTGATGTTAGGACTGGGAATAAGGTTTTATTCTCGGCCTAATGCTAACTGAAACTTTAAACCTGCTGTAACTGTTATTAGGGATAGGTTTAAGTTAAATTGCAGATAAAATATTTTATTAAGTATATATGTCTGGCTATTTAGTTAAGTTTAGGGCTGTAATATAAGTGGTGTAGGGAGTAAATAGGGAGGTTTACAGGTTTTATTAACTGGGTAATAAGGTGTGTATTATATGTTATTAAAAGGAGAGATTTTATAAGTTATAACGCCGTTACTAGATAAACGCTTTACTACTGTTAATTAAGATCTTAAAATCAGTCCTGTAGCTATATTTTAAAGTGAACTAGAGGCTGCCTGTATACCGTACTATTACTTATTATTTATTATATACGTTTACTAGGTTGGAAACCGTAATACCGATACTCTAAGCTTTTTAATACCTTCTTTTACATTTAATAAAGATGGGGTCTTATCGGGGAATGAGATTAGCGATTCGCTATGCAGGCTGGTACTAACAGGTTTAAGCCGGTTCCTTACTTACAGGTTTTCTACTTTAGCCCTGTCACTAGGGCCTCCCTGTGTAATAAGGCTAGATGTGGAAAGCTATAATGTGTTATCTTTAATTATACCTTTTAAAGTTACTATATCTGGGAGCTAACTAGCACACTACCTAATGCCTGGTAACTAATCCTTACTAGACTAATTAAAGCCTAGGTGGTAACTTATAGACGGCGAATAGTGTTATTTAACGTTAAAAAGTAGGGTGGCATTACTACTGGGTGGATATGTACCTGTCTGCTTAGAACTGCTTATATTAGGTGTAAGTGTCTTTAAGCCGTGTAGATCTACGTGGTGGTTTTCCCCAGCACTATTACCTCTATCCCTTAGTCGTTTCTTAAAAGATCCTTCAGCTAAAATATCTCTATATCGCTTTATATAAGTGTCTAGACTAAGTCTGTTACAGGGCTGTTTTAACGTTCTTTTATTTAAAACCTAATTTATTACTGTAAATTACGTGCCAGATAGGCCTTAAAAGGTTATCTGTTTATATATTACCTTTAATACAGATCGCTTACTTCTTTTATAATTATCTTACAGACCGTTTACCTTAATATTAGTTATAAGATAAGGACCTGGTACGTATATAGTTATTAATTTAAACACTTTAACTAAGAATAAGCCTCCTAACCTTAGATTTAAGGTAATTACCTGTAAGGCTTATTACATTTCCTTACATTAAGTTAATTTAAGGAGATGGTGATTTTAAGTTAATAGGGAATAAGTCGCTTTAAAGTATAAGATTTGTGGAAACGCCTTTAATTACCCTCTTCCTTAAAAATCCCCACTCTTAACGTTTTACAGATTTTTATATAATTATAATCTTATTAACTGGGAATATTAGGGAGTTTAAAGAGCTTTACCTTTAATAATGGGAGAAATAAGTATAAATAAAAAAGGGAATTTAAAATAGTAATATGGTGTGTATCTTAATAGGGACCTTTTAATAAAGGACTATATCTTTAAAGTCTTTATATACACCGTTATACTTTAAATAGTTATCTTTATAAAAGTTCCCAGCTTTACCTTCTATTATAATAATAAGCCTTTAAATAAAGAAAGAATAAGTTAAACTTATTAAGGAGAAATAATTTAAACGTGTAATATTAAAGTCTGTGTTAAAATAAATATTACATCTACTTAATAAACTATTACACCACACCTAGCTCTTTATTAAGGGTAATACCGTCTGCTTTACACTTCTTCCTATAAGATGTTATAAGGAACTCCCGTTAGATTACGTAAACTTAAGATCTCTTAACCCTTTTAAATAGGGTGACTTCACATACCACTAAGAAGATAAAGGAAAGGAAAGGTAAAGTGATATAAAGGGTGTTATAACCTACCAGAACACTACTAGCAGTAAGGTTAAATTTTTCTAAGGTAATATCCAGGATAGGCTTTAAAAGGTGGTCTGCGAAGTAAAGCTTCTCACTTTACAGAAGTAAGGTGTTAATTAGATAAAGGATATCGTCGGCACTAAATAAGTTAACCTCCTCCCTCTTCTTCTGCCACTTTTCCTTTATCTTTACTAATTCTTAAAAGAAGGAGGCTGTACAATTCTTCCATTTTAGAACATTAAGTAGTGGTGGTAACCGTGGTAACAGCTTTAATAAGGGGGATTAAAGTTTAATTATAAGGTCCTTACTTATAATCTAAATCTTACACTTTAAGGACTACACCTCCCATTTAAGACAAAGAATGTAACTAGGTAACAGGATACCACTTTTAATTATATAAAGGTACCTAATATAAGTATAATCATCGTTAATAAAATTATTAATCCAGGTGGGTAATATAGTTAGATAGGTAGAATAAGTTTAAAGAGGTTCTATATAAGGCCTTAAACACACCTTTCCTAATTAAATACGTTTAATTAAACGCATTTAATCGGGAAAGGCGCGCTTTTTACATCGCATAGCTTATACTTATAAAAACCCTGCTTAACTAAATGTTTATATTAGCTGGGCCGCCTGCTAGACCTTTAATCCTTACTAATGTGGTAAGCTGGTAATTATATTAATCTTATAAAAATAAAAAGTAACTAGAGTCTGTTTTAGTCTTACTACTTTACCTGTTTATCAGTTACCTTATCTAGTCTGGCCTTTCCCTTTTATACTTTTAAATCACTAGAGGTACAGGTCCGCATTTATTATATTAATAACTACTTTAAAAGTGGCAGCCTGCCTACCTGCTCTTCTCTACATCTTATCTTTCCTTTTCCTTCCTACACCATCATTAGCCTAACTTTATCCCCTTTTAAGCTCACTCTATAAATTACCCCATCTTATAACATTAACCACGTTCTAAGTTAAGAGGCCTAGACTTACTTAAGGAGAAGAGATCTAGGTTAGTCAGGGTAAAGCGCTGCAGGTTTACCATTACTAACATTATAACACGTGGGATTTCTCTATAATAGCTAACTTTAAATAATAGCCTATCTCCTCCTACAGCCAGTCTCCTAACTAAACAGGACCAGGAAGACATAATTTTATTTTAACCTGGCCTTAATAGTAGGTTTATATAGCCCTCTCCTAAGTTTTACTCCCACTCCCATATTATTAAAGGGAAGTAGTAATTCTAATAAACTTCTCTTTTTCATCCTTACCCATTCTCTCCTAATTTCCACTACAGTAAAGTTACACACGGGGAACTAAATCCCGCTTTAATTAAAGGTGCACTTAACGTTACCTTATTTCTATTTTTATTAGCTATTACCCTAATTCCAGCATAAACTCGCTCTACTTACACTATTATTTATCTTAAGTTAAGGGATGTATTTCAACCTCACTTTATATTCCCTATACCACCTTATATCCCCTGTCTGGGTTTACTAGCCCTTATACCGCACGTCCGTCCTGCTTACCACTTAATGCCCTTAGTCTATATTTATAAATCACGTGGTTTATAATAGGCTAGCCGGCTTAGTTTATCAGCTTACCTTAAGGTCTAACACTTTACCTCTCCACACACCCCCTGTTAATTTAGCTAACCCTTAAGCCATATCTTCCCCACTCCCTCCTTTACCCTTATAAAACCTTAAAAGGAGAGTTAGTGGTAATTCCCTTATACCCACTTATATTAAAAAGAATTAAGGGGGGGGGGGATAGGGGTAGTAGCTGAATATTAGTAAACATTTACTTTTTAAATGCGGTAGGATTCTTAGCTGAGTATATAACCTGCCTGTACTGTTAAAAGTGCAGATTTCCCTAAAGCCGCACCGGCCTTATTAAACTGCTAACCTCTTTTTATATATAACCTTTATTTAATCTGTAAATAAAAGCACACCCCTTTACAGCTGCCTTAACAACTTCAGCTACCTTATATTTAAATCCCTTAAACCAGTAAGACCCCTTTAAGGTGCTCCTTAAATAGCTTTTATTTTAAACGTTATGTTATTTCTCGTTAGCTTTGTAATTATAATTATTATAAGACGCCAGCTCGACTATTATAGAGGTATATTTGCTTTTTTCTTTAAACCTGCCAGAACTATTAACATTAGAACTGCTAATAAACTTAATAAAGATAAAGATATTAAAAATAAATCACCACTTTTTATTTCTTAAGTTAAGACCTTTAACTACCTCTCTCTTACCCAGCTTATAGTAACTTTAGCCCCTAACAGCACCTTATTCTTCACTAGATATTAAACAGTAGCCCTGGTCTTTAGGATTTATTAAACTTTATTAATAGTAAGTTAAACGACGTTATTTTTAGGGTTTAATCTAACCGTCTTTAGTAAATGTTCCTTTAGGCCTGTTTATAATCTTATATAAGACTAATAAAGCTGTACATCACCTTTATACTTAATCTTATTACATTAGTGGTTAATATTTATGTTTCGTTATTTACTATATATGAAACAGCCTTTAAACTAAACCTTACTACCAGTAAAATTATAACACTCTTTATAATTACTGTTATTAATATTTAGTTTATTAGAAATTCCATTATTATATTATAAGGTTACAGAGCAGCACGCCACTAAGCGTTTAAAGTGGTAATGGGGATTTTATATACAGTAACCTTTCTATTATTAATCTGTTAGGTTATATTAAAGGTGGATAAATATAAGGACTTTCTTTCAATAAGTCATTATTAAGTTAGCTACCAGACTAATACTAACTATATAGGCTGTTTACTTTATATACCTCCCTAAAGAGCTATTAGCTTACATTATGTTATTATTACGGCCGTTATTAATATAATGGCAGGCGTGGCAGCCAGCTTAAAGGGAAAGTAACATGTCTTATAACTCTTATAAGGTGGATGGAAGAAGTGGAGACTATTATAATAGATATAGCTCGATATTAAAGGAGGGCTTTAATAGTCTGGATTTATTAAAGCCAGTTAAAGTTTTAACTCCTCGCTATTCTTATAACTGGAACATTATTAAGGGCCTTAAGATAAGCCTAACAGATTAGTTAAACTAAAGGGTAATTAAAGATAAAGAATAAGTAGAGATTACGAAGTGGATGTTAAACGTATAAGTAGAGAGTAAGGGTGGGTATATAGCTTAAAACCTTACCCTTTTTCTCCCTTTTACTAATACTTTATTAGTGGAGGATTATAATAATGTAAGTGAGATAGGGGGTCGCCCTTAATGAAATCTGGGGAAGTTGGTGGCTTATTTGGAGATTATACAGCTGCCATGTGTGTATGTATTTATAATAAGTAAGGATTATAAAAGGGTGTGGCTATCTTAAGATATTAAAGAATACAGATTAATAAACGTTTAAACGATGTTAGGATTGTGGGAGTGGACCAGGGTAGGGGCAGTTTTTAAAAACGGTTAAATATAGGAGATATAAATCATTTACTGGTCTTTTTATTCTTTATAAGGGCCAGGGTACCTATTTTAACCCTGTTCCCTAGTTATAACTCTAAGAATCCACATGCTAATAAGGTAGGGCCTACTTATACCACACTACCTAATAAAGTGCCTGTTTTTTAAATACTGGGAGTTTATTTTAATCCCTTTTTATAACTGTCTTATATAACTGCCCTATCCACTATTACTTCCGTGGAATATTAATTATATCTAAGGGCTTATTAACTAAAGGTTATAAACAGGTTACCGCTATTACTATTATAAGTCCTTATAATGTTAAAACTGCTTAGGTGCTTATATAATTAAATAAGATAACGAGGATAACTGGTTTTTAATGGATAAAACCAGCTTAACAGTATTACTGAATTTAACTATCTTTAAGTTTTGTAAACTTTATAGCTAAACGTATTAGAATTTCAGGGATGAAGATTACTAGTATGTTATTTCTTACCATATTCCCTTAAAGTAATAATTAAGCTGTCTACCAGGTAGCTTAACGATAAGCTGTATAATAATTCCCTTAACCTCACACACTATACGCTACTACTTATTAAGGGAAAGTACTTCCACACGCCCCTGGAAAATAATATCTAGTTTGTTTTAAATATTAATACAGGTATTAGTATTTAAGTTATTAACTTTACTAATAAATATCCCTTAGTTTTAGTTATTAGTATTAACCTATCTTTAATTCAGCTAATCTAGGTTCCTATTAATTATAAATTTAAAATTGATAATACGCTTTTAAAATAAACCTTCTTAGGTAAAAGCTGTAACTTTATTTATATTTACAGTCTTTATATACATCTTTTAGTTATTCCCCTCCCTTAAATTAAATATTAACATTACTATTACCTAGGGTGCCGTCCTTAACTTAACCTAGTTTTATAAATAAGTATACTGTTATCTTAAGCCTGGTGGCTGGATTAAGTATATTAAAATCTCACCTATTATTACCTCAGATAACAGCTTAATCCCCCTTAATAACCCCTACCTGTAATGGAATTAATTTTTCTATAATACTAGTAAGAAAACAGGTATAATATTTAAACTAACTGTAGATGGGTAGAATAAAGCCTGGATAAAGGAGGTGGGTTTTATTAAGGAATTTCACATTTAAAGTTATAAGATTCTAATTAGCAGATGGCTAGCTAATGTAAATTTAAGGGAGGTGGGTGAATATAACTTAGTAGGGTGTTAAGAGGGGTTAAAGGGTTTTACTTTACTGCTGGGGATAAAGGTGCTTTTATATAGTTATAAAGAGATATAAGTGTATTATGTGGAGATAAGGAAAGTGTATTAGAGTTAGAGGACTTATATATATTCTACTTAGTAAGTTATTACTTTTTTTAAATAGGTTAGAAGATAACTAACTTTAATAATAGCTGGATTATTTAGATATAAAAACCGTTACCGATTAAATATGCCCCTAGACCTGTAATTAATGCTTTACTAACCTAACTAAACATTACTGATAATAATAACACCTGGTAATAACGGGAAAATATTATACCTACAGCTTAAGGGGTAGCTTAATTAGGGATTTTATAACTATTAATGTATATATATATAGTAAGTAAGGGATAAGGATATATAACGGATGGTCTCCTGTAGCTAGGTAGTAGTGGGATTAATAAGGGGGAGTTAGGAGTATTTAAAGGAAAAGGAGAAGGGATAATAAAGAGAGATAAATTATATTTAAGTAACGTTATAACTTATATTAATATATGTTATATTACTAAGGTTGGGGTTATAGGTGACGGCCGCCACCTTAAAGTATAGAGGGCATTTTACTTTTACCAATCTAAAGAGTTAATTAGTTATAAAAGGTGGATAGTTTATATTAAAGTATGTATATATATGTGAGACTTAATATGGAAGTGAGTGAAGTGGTTAAAGGAATTATAGCTAGTTTATAAAATAATAGCTTTAATAACTGTATAATGTATTATATTAGCTTCTTTTATTTACTTCTTATAACTATTCTTCTATTATATCTTATCCTAATTAAGTTATGCTGGCCTAACTTACAGCTAGTTGTCATTTAGGCTAAATGTAGCTCTTATATTAGTAAGGGCTAAACTCTTATAACTAGTAAAGATGCCCGTCTCCCAGGTGTAAAAACGTGCCTCTTCCTCACTTCCTCTCCCACTACCTATTCTTTCTTTTCCCTTATTTACCCTAAACTCCGGCTAATATTATTAAAGCCTTAGTTACGTCTTTAACCTGTAATTTAAAATTATGTAACACACTACCTGTGGGTTTTTAAATTAGTATATTATTATCTATATTATAATAAGTAAGTAAACGAAACATCCTAACAGGTTACACTAAGTTAAATAATAGGGTAAACTTGTAAGTTTAAGTCTGTACTTAATAACTGAGGAGATAAGCCGTTTATTCCCACGTTTAAGATATAAGAGCTGTATAAAAAAGTGCGTATGATAAAGGACGGACTTTTAAGGCCTACTGGCTTATAAACTTTATCTAATGCCAGTATAAAACATTCGCTTATAAATACCCTTAATGGAGTGGGAATTAATAACAGGTAGCTGTAGAATAAGAAACGCAGGGCTTTTCGTAATATACGCTTATATAAGTTAAAGGAAGTAAAAGTAGCACTAGTGCGTAAGATAGGTGCTTATATAGACTGCCAGTCCTATAAAGTAAGAGTACACCTTTATAAAGTTATTAAAAGTTTATCTCTTTACTAACTGCCTCTTTTAATACACCTATTTTAAATGTATGGTAAAGAAGGCAGAACTTAAAACTACTATTAGCCCTTAATCCTAGGAAACTTTATTAGAATTTTAAAGGCTGGCCACCTTAACACCCACTAACTCTTTAGTGATGGTACTGTGGCCACTACCCCCACCGCCGCTGCCTTAAATGTATTTGGTAAAGGAGTGGGACTGTTAACTGGAATTAGGGCTTAATTAATATAGTAAGAGAGGAGGGATATTAAAGGCGGCCACCTTAATATACACTAACCTTTTAGTGGATTATAATCTTATAATGCCACACTTAGTACTGTATACGTCCTTAATAAAGACATTATAGAGCGGCATAGTGGAGTTTAACACCTATGCTGACGCTACCAGAGCCACTAGATTAGTAGTGACACGAGTAAGAATTTAATATCCGGCTTATAGCTCTTAACGCTTAACTTAGACTTATATGTAGGGATAGGTAGTAACAGCAGTAAAGATAGGAGTAGCTGATAATGTAAGATTACCCGCTATTAGCCGAGGAGAAGGGTGTATAACGCCTTTACTCTTATAACCCCTTAATAAAGTGGGAATTAAAAGTGAATAAGTGGTTACTTTTACTTTAGTGACTGATTTTATAAACGGTTTAAATAACCTTTTATAACCTAATGCTTAATAACTTAGCTTTAAATACTTTTATAGTTACGTTATAATGGAGTATAATAACGTTCGTTATAATATTAAGTTAGTAAACTAAGAGGAGTTATTAACAGAGTTTAAGACGGAGAACTACATTTACCCCCAGGCTGGTTTAGTAACACCCCACCCTATATTAACAGGTATGCCAGCCCAGGCTATTATAATAAGATATAAGTATAACCCCTTAAAAGCTGTTAACCTTACTGCTGTTACCGTTAAAGTGATATATACGAATTTTTAAGGGCCATTTAAGGGCCCTAAGGCACATATAACCACACTCCCTTACAATCCAGGTTATAACTCCTAACTATTTTAATCTTAACTAATTAATAATATATAAGGTAGACATAAGGGTTTTCTTAAAAGTAACTGTATTAAGCCACTTATAAGCTAAAGGGGGTGGCCTTACAGCTACCTATTACCTTTTAAATTAACGCCGGTGTTAGGTTATCGCTGTGGAGAGATGGGTAACATTAAACCCAGCTAAACTTAGCTGGGTTAGTTATGTTCCCAGGCTGCTGTAATAAGCCCTGTTATTTAAAGTGCTGCTTACTGCCTTTATTGTGGACTTAACTTTACGAAATTGGATTAGGAAAAACGTTGTGGATATCTTAAGAGGAGGTATTACTTTAATAGCTGTAATTCCACACGATGTGAAAATATTAAGCGTTTTAAGCGACATCTTATTAAGGTTTATTATACCACGATAAAAACCCTTTAACTTAAATCCATCTGCCTATATCTATCACGGTATTTGGCTTTATTATTATACATACTGGCCACTTAAGGGGGTGGAGAGTTAGTGGACTTGCCTGCCGTGCGCTTTAAGAATAGGGTTCCCAGTGAGCCGTTAGCAGTTAAGTCCTAACATTATAATAGTAATATGATATACGACCCTAACACTAACCAGCTTACTTAAAAGGCCTATGTTAAATTAGCCGATTTTAATATACAGCCTGTTATAAAGACAGATATATTAATATTAGGTCTTCTTTACGGAGAATTAGATAACACTTAAACTAATTAAACATTATATATAAATAACGGTGAGAGATATACAGATTTAAGGGAGGGGGTATAAGTGTAAAATAATGGCTGTAAATAATTAATATTAATATAGTTTATATTAGGTACTTAAAAGGTGAAACTTAGGGTTAATAGAACGTATAGTGCCTTTTAAGTAACCTTTAGCTACACTTATCTGACATATTATAATAAACGGTAGAAGGGTTATTAAGATTACATATACCAGGTACGGTACAGTATTAGGTAATAGGGTATAAGTATATAATTAGAATTAGTGATTAGTCACTACGTTAATTAAAGGGGAATATTAGTTTACAGATTACACACTATTACCACCACACTCTTTAAGCAGACAGGAAGTGGACAGGGTTATCTGTTTAGAACAGGTAGATAGATATTAACTGTCACCATTATATTAAGTAACTAAATTAGTAATAATAGTATAGTTTATTATCCCCACGTAATGGTTTAATAGTTAATTACTTTTTCACGGCAGATAGAAACGTAACGGTCTAGTAAAAATGTTAGTGGTTTACTAACTGTATAATTATTATATTAAATCTTTTTATTCGCTTTATATAATTATTTATCACTGCATTTTATTCGCTTCTAATTATGGTAGTTTAGTTTACAGCCAGCTTTATACAGTTTAGTCTAATACGCTATAAAAAGGGCTAGTTGTTTTTATGCTCTTTTAACATAATGTTAATAATCCACCCTTATATTATACTGCTTGATTTAAAATAGTCCTTTACTTTTTATACACTTATATATCTCCTATTATAGTTATAAAACGGCGTTAATATAGTCTTACTACCCTTACCTGATTACTTTATATTATTGAAAACTTTATTTAAAACGGATATTAGATTAAGCCTAAACTCAGGCATCTCCTTAAAGGGCTATTTTAATTCGCTCTAAGCCAGAGCTCCTAATTTAGATGCTGGGTGTTAGCATGCCGCAGTCCCAGCCGCCCTCTACTGCTGTAACAGCTCCTATTAACGTTATAATACTAGTTCTTTTCACTCTTTGTAAAAATAATCTTCTATTTACATTTCACCTATCTTAATTTATAGCAGCCTAGTTTACGGCCAGATGTCTATGTTAACTGTGGCTCCCGTCTTAGCATGTATTAACCTCTTATTACTTACCTTCCCTATTAAATCCGTCACTCTTCCTCACATTTACATATCTTTTAGTTAGACCTTTACCTTTCCCTACTATATTTCTTTTATTAAAGTAATTTATTTCTTTATACCATCTGTTCTAACTCCACTATCCCTTCCTTTACTTATTTCCACTTAGTATATCCTAGATATAGGTGATTATATATTTAAAGGATTGATCAGCCCTATACAGTCCTGGCTTTTACCCCTTCCTACGCCCTTTCTAGATAGTGCCCTTTTAAACCCCCTTTCTTAACATATATAATGTTAAACTTAGTTATTTTATAACTTTTAATCCACCCTTAGACGTATTAAAGAATTATTAATAGTGTAACAGTTATTAAGTTAAGTTAAGTTTAGGTTTAACTTATAATAATATCCCTGGATAAAACGTTTCTAATTGTTTTTCCCTGTGGAGACTTATTCCTTAATATGCTGGTAAGGAGTGACTTTATTAAGGAAGACTTACACCTCTTCCACTATTACCTTAAGTATTTTCCCCATTATATTTACTTATATAAAAACTTGCTTAAATATAACCTAGTAAAGGGTAGTAAGTTTTATAATATAGCGGTGTGTGATATTATAACCTTAAACTGTGTCTTAATAAGTGGCGATATTATTAAGGCTATCTTTAAACGCTTTAATACTAAGTTTAGAGGGTACGATTATTATATCTTTAAGATCTGCTTTACTCTTAGCTGAAAACTTAAATATAGTAATATAACTAATAAGACCTTATTCTCTATTATTATACTTATAATAAATAAAGTAAGTTTTAATTTCTTATAACTTTCCTGTTAATATAAAGAGCTAACACACGTCTTTTAACAGTGTTATATTAGCCGTTTTAATTATTAGTAAATATATATGTACAGGCTATAGCAGATCTTAACTATATAAAACACAGGATATCTTTAATAGGTGTAGCTATAGCTCTCGGCTAAGGTGTATAAGGCTGATATAAAGGGCACCATCACACTGGGGGTAACGCTGTACCTGCCGTTTAAGCAGCGCTTTATTAATATGTTAGTAAACGTATCGCCTAAAGTTTACAACTTAGCGTCAGCTTCCCTATAACAGCTACTTAAACCACTATAAGTATTATTAATTATAATTAAATCGCTATCTGTGCTGGCAGATTTCGCCACCGCTATACACCTTACCCACTCTAGGGCCATCTCGTTTAAGCTAGATAAATTTACTGATAAGTGGTTAAATATGTCACACTTGTTAATAGCGCAGCCTGGCACTTTACGTAACGATATAGCCATTAGTATTAGCCCCTTTTTCGGCAATAGGGCTGCTCCTAATACTAAAGGCGGTGCCACCACACACCTAATTAACTACCTTACTAACTAACACCTACGCTTTAACGTGCCCATTATGCCTTTAAGTGTTAAGGGCGGTATAGATATCAAGCCTACCCTACGCGTTAACACCTTACTCTACCTTAAGGAGCTGCTACCAGACTGGCCACGTAACACTAGCAGGTACGCTGTCCTTCTTAGCCTACTACAGAGTTATATTATATATATCTTTAAGTTAATTACAGTGCTAATCTCCTCCTATAGTTTCAATAACAGGCTTATTAATCCCTAGAAGTTACTTAAACCCGTAATTATCTTTCTTTATCTTATAGGAAACCTACTCTCACTATTAATAGATAAGAATAAAGGTCGCTACATTAAAGAGTTATACCTATATAGCGTTTATTAGTAATATTTACATACAGTTTTTAAGTGTAATAATAATGTCTTATGTAAGGATTTCCAGATTAAGGACGTCTTAAGCGAAGAGGATTTTATTCTACTTTACCTATTTAACTTAAGGGATATATAAGGGAAGAGATGGGATGATTATAAGGTGGTAATAAAACTTTTAATAAAGGAGTATATTTAGTAAAATAATACTGTATAATAATATATAAGCTATCTTACTAATTTAAATACTTAACTGTTATTACTAATGTATATTAAAGAGATGGTTAATAAGTATAAGATTAAGTTAAGGTTTACCTTATATGCCTAATCTATCTTATATGCTAGTATTATTAGAAAAGAATAAAGACTTGCCGGATGGAAGTCTGGTTAGTATATATGGAGATAATATAAGTAAGGTAGGGGATTAGGCCTTAATAAGATCTAAGGGGCTCTCTTCCTTATAAAAATCCTTATCACCCCTTTCTTTCTAATATATAACCACTTTACGTAACTTATTACTAATATCTATCCCCTTTACAGTAATACGTTTAAAAACTCTTTAAATCCTTAAAGACTTACCAGTTAACCCTTTTACAAAGCTGTATTAGATTAAGCGTGTGGCCGCTAGTTATAAGGCCAAAGAGGACACACGCCCCTTTTAGAGCCTTATAACAGCTGCCTATACCTGTTACGTTAGTAGTAATCAAACCCTGTTAAAGCTACACAGCCTTACCCCTAATAACTACCCCTTCTTAAGCGACGTAAGTTAATTTTTAAAAGCTGTAACTCCCTATTATAATAGGAGTATTAATAGTTTATTATAATCTTAAAGCTTAAGCCCTAGATCGAGACTGTGGGATTGCATATGCTAAATTAATACCGTTTACATAGCAGGCGTTACGTCTTATAATAAGGTGGCTTAACTTCACCTCTTAAATAACTGTTATAAGTGGATAGTTAGATCTTATTATTACCTAACCATACAGGCCGCCTTTTAAAGGACCATATAGGTATGTAAGTAGGATAAACCCACATTTCCCTAAGACCTGCTTTGGAAAGTGATTAGTCTATATAACTTTATCCATTCTTAACTAAACGAAGTGGTCGTTTCCTATTAAGGTGGTTAAGTGTTTATTAAGTGTGTTTCCCTTTTAATTTAAACGTGTAAAGTATTAGGTGGTGATAAAAAAGAGCCTTAAACAGTATACAGCTAAACTTATACAGTTTAATCTAACACGTTATAAAAAGCGTTAATTATTCTTATACTCTTTTCCTTTTAACACAGCTTTAATAAACCACCCTTATACTATACTATTTAATTTAAAATGGACCTTTACTCTTTTTACACTTATAATTAACATTATATTATATTAATATCCCCCACTACTGTTATAAAGTGGCGTTAATATAAATATATCACGCTTACCTAATTACTCTGTACTATTAATAGGTTTTATACCATTAATAGGTGTCGGCACATTAAAGTCCCAGCCACCGCCACCACTCCCCCTAACGCCACAGCAATCGGCCACACCTAAGGACCCTTATGGCACTACAGGGATAAGAAGAAATAAGCAGGGCTATTATTAAAAGCCCATAACATGTGGTGAGTTTTCCTAACTTAAAATGCTTATATTAGTCTGTCTCTCCAGGTAGACGTTACGCTAAGCCTTAACTTTAAGAATCTACCACTGTTAAAAGATTAGGTGTATTCTATCGGAAAATAATGTTAAAAAACGCTGTAAAAACTGCATCTGCCTTAAGAAGGAGTGTAAAGTCCACCCTATATAATAGCAGTTACTAATATAGCAGAGTTTTACATTACAGTCTTCTTTCAGCTTTAAATACACGTCTTTATCACTAGCCTTACAGATAGGAATGCCCTTTAACGTCTCTAACTTACTTGCTTCTCCTTAACTAATAATAATATTAACACAGTTACTGGGAAGTGAGAGCTATACCCCTAACTTTAAAAGTAAGTTATAATCCCCCTTTTATATTAAGGTGAATTTAGTGTTATCCTTAAGGAAGCCTATTAAGGCTTTTAAAGTGTCCTTAAGTGTGTTAAGTAATTAGTTATATAATTATTAGTCGCTAATAACCTTAAGACTTTTATTTTATAATCTGTATACCTTATTATCGCCTGCCAGTTAGTTAGTGTATAGGAGCTTTAAATCTTTATTATAAGACAATATAGGATAGCCTAACCACTTAGTGATAACTCTTTACTAACCTTTTAATGCTAAACAGTACTAATATATCTTAAAAATGGGTAACTATTTAAGCTGTCTATATAATGATAAGTTAAGCCTTATATTAGGCGAAATATATCTGCTACTAACTGTAACAGTGTTAGGAATAACGTTAAAATATAGTGTTTCGCTATTAGCGGGCGTTATTCCTTATTTAACTATAGGTTATAGTAATAACTATATTAGAAACCATTTTATTATTACTAAGGATGATATAGGAAGGCTGGCGTTTAATAACATATTAGATCTGGAGAGTAACATCTACCTAGATATCTAACCTTTATATAAACTTTAAGCCAGGATATAGAAAAAGAAAAAGGAGTTTATTAAAAAGGTAGGTACTTAGGTGTTTACAGGATGGGCTGGTATATAAGTTTATAATAGTAATAACTGGAAAAGGGCGTGTGTGGCGGCCATTATAATAAGCTAGATTAACACGACCCTTATGATGTTAAACTACACCCTGCTGCTGCAGCTTAACGCTGAGTTAGTAGCATTTTCACCTTATAACCTTAAACTACTGATCCGGCGCCTACAGTTAGTGAAATCGCCCCGCTTATAATGGTTAGGGCGCTATATAGCACTGCAGTTAAGGTGTAAAACCTGTAACCAGACAGTGGTCACTCCTGTTTATTAACCTTAAGTAGCTATATAATAAGGAATTATATAGATATTATAAGAATTAGGCTAGAAGTGTGGTAAGTTTGGAAAATGTGTATCGTTTACTTTTTATAACTATTCTTTTATTACGTTTCGTTTATTTTAGTTATAATAGCCTAGTTTATAGCCAGTTTAAGCTGACTGTGGCTCCCTTTTTAATTAAGGTTAGGAATTAATAAATCCTTTTAATAGGGGGCGGTTAGTTATTTATAAAGGTGGGACTGTTAATTTTATATCTTACTCCCAGTTTTATTTATCTTTAAGTTTTATAACTTAATTTATTAACCGTCTTAGGCTAACCCCTTTTATCTCGTCTTCTCCCTCTCCTGATTCTTCTTTTCTTCTTACCTCTCCTATTCTTACGAATATGGAAGCTAATAGCTAACTGCACAGCTTTAGATTTGCGATAGTAGCAGGGTTTATGTCCGCTTAGGTAGTGTAAGGCTCCTTAGACATTATAGTGTAGTTAAACCCTTATAGCCTTCCTTAGCAGTAAGCAGGCCATATCCCAGCACACCTTTAAGCCTGTTATCTTTACTAAAATAAGCGGTGTAGGAAGTGGTAGTGCTATAATATGTAACAGATGTAATCTTATAAGTATAAGTAATTAAGTAAAGAGCTTATAAAGATCTAATGTTAAAGCTGGTTTATCTTTTTATATATAATCTTTTTAAGACATAATATATAGAAAAACCACATTACCAATTATGCCTATAACTAACTTGTCCCCTTATACCCCCCCTAACCAGTATTATAATTATTACTGTATATCACACTGGTTATAGTTAAATGATAAGGTTAACAATAATAACAACGTGCCCTAATCCACACCCGCTTTAAGATTAAATAATAAGGGTAACGACAGTATACTCTTATCCACATCCACACTTATATTAAAAGAATACCTGTCTTTTATAATTGTCTTATAAGAGTTTACGTAGAGTTTATTATATAGTTAGGAGGGTTTGAAAATAGCCCTTTAGCTTTCTGGGCTTTTAAGAGCACTTGTATAAAATGCTGCATTCTGTAGCCTAGAGCTTAGGGATGGGGAGATCCTGGTATTTTACTTAGCTGGCAGCTTAAGTATATTATCTAGTAACTTCTTATCGTAAAGGCTAACGACCTTTTTTAAGAATTTATAAAAATCTACTAGAAATATAAGGAACTGGAAGTAGGGCTGTTTTTTATAATAATGTTAATACCTTAAGTGATAAGCCTGTACACTGCTGTAAGGATAGTAAGCTAGATTAGGGTGCTAAATAACCAGGACATCTTAAGAAGCTAAATTACACTGTTTTTTAAGACGCTTGTTACTATGCGCCCTTGTAAACTGTTAGTAATGTTTAAGGGCATGGTGTATTAAGTTCTTCAGCCGTACGGTATTTTTTTCACCACTACTCTTATCTTTAACTACACGGGAAAGCTTTAGTCTACTATCCCCTAAGCCGATTAGATCCTCTTATCAGACATTTTAAAGGTTAAGATAATAAGAGGGGGTTTCTTAAACCTGGGGCGGGAATGGTGTTTATAAATACCCTTATAATATAAATCACTTTTATTTTTTATATGTTATGTAATCTTTTAAAGCGCTTTTAGATATTATAAGGTGCTTTATTAATAATAAGGGGTTAAGGGTTAACGAGTAAAATAGGGGTCTGGTATGGCTGGAGGATTTATAACCTTCCCCTTATACAGCTTTACCGCTATGGAAACTAGGAGGGAGGGGGGGTGTAAGTATATACAGTAACCAGGGTTTTACTTACTTATAACCTAACCTTTAAAGGATTAAAAGCTTTTAATATAGGTTACTAGTTACTAATAGGGGCTAGTGTAATATAATAGCTCCTTAAAAGTGCGGGAGATTATTATAAATTACTATTATAACGTGATCTTTAAGCCATTCTTCTCTCTCCACTTTTTAATTCCGTTTCTTTATACTACATTTACTAGGAACACGTTTATAATAACGCCCTTATCTATAACTAAAGTAAATCTAAACAGAGCAGTTAAAGAAGGGCACGCTTTTAAAATTCCCAGCCTCACTTAGTTACCACACTTACTGCCTTATTTTATCATCTCATTCCTTATCCTCCTGTTCCACCAGTAAGATTCACTAGACTATATTATATTATTAAGCCACAGCTTCCACTGTTATTAGTTTAACTGCTTTATATATAATCTCTTAACTGTCCCTATTCCCACCCTTCTCTTAAGTACCTCCTATTCTCTATAGGTTTCTCTTACTACCACTGGTTTACCTTAATCCCACTTAAAGAGGCAGATAAAATGGCCACATTACGTGAATAAACCCTTATTAGAAGTGAAGGGCCGGATATCGTTATGGAGCTATTAAAGCACCTTAATAATAACATCCCAGATTAGCTTAAACGTCTTAAGGAGCTTAATAGCTAAATAAAGAAATGCCAGCTTACTTATATGGCTAAGTAATTTAAATTTAAATCTGTTAGTATGACAGCCCCTAGGCCTATTGGAAATAAAAGATTAACTAAGACCCTTAAATCCTAAGGGGAGCTGGAAGGCTAGCCTGGAGAAAAGGCACCGCTTTTAGAAGATAGCGTTAAAACGAAACCTACAGGTAAAAAGGCTCTACTAATCAGCTTAGGAGAATCGTAAACTTTAACTATTACTATAATAACAGTATAGGCTTATGCTGTAAGGACAGTGCAGGCATACTAGATCTTACATTGGTGTTAACAGCCAGATTTAGCTGTTAGTGCTAAAGGTGTAACGTTAAAATCTCACACCTGTAACCAGATTGTCGTTTATTATAATAACTATATCTAGCTCTTTTTTAAAGATCTTATTAAGTTTATTAATACCAGCTACAGAATAATACGTAAGGTTAAAATAACGGCCTGGCTTATATAAGTTAAATAATAAGCTAAACTTAAGATACCTGATAAAAGTGACAACGAGACGATTAAGAGTGCCATTTAATAAGATGTTAACTTACTTATCATTTTATATAAAGTTAAAAATGGTAAATCTAAATCCAGCTTACCCTATATAATAGATACACAGTAAATACAGTTACCTAGGATACTTATAATATAAGCAGCACTTAACTGTTCTATACATTTAGAAACTATACGTAGGGGATTTAATAACCGTGGTCCCGGTAGCTTAGATCTAGATCCCCTTTAGCCGAATATTTATAAAGACTTTAAAAAGGCACTTAGGTCTATCCAGAGCATGTGCAAGTATGTTACATACTAGTTTCTACGTGATAATGACTGTGTAGAGGATGTAAGTAATATTAAACAACAGCTTAGTGATATTAAGAAACTTTCTAACTATAAGATAAAACATATCTAATATAAGGATCTAGACTAACTTAAGCAACCATTTAAGCTAACTGGAGCTAAGGTGGGGGCCAGGATCTATCAGCCTCCCAGTTTACGTAAAGATCTGACCGGAAATAAAGCTAAAGGTGGTCTATCTACTACTAAGGTGATTAAAGAGGATGTATTTAATAATACTACTAGACCTACACACCTTATACCATCACAGCTTATTATTAATAATTTATTTCTAGTATAAGGTGATATAAAGTACAGTATTAGTAAGAAAATAAGTAAAGGCTTATTTAAGGTTATTTTTAATAACGTAAAGCTGTCAGTTAGGGAATTAATACTAGTAGCCTTTAAATTCGTACATTACCTAACTTAGTTAACAAGTCTCCTACTATCTTAATCTAAGACTGAGGCTTACTATTAACACTAGGAACTATAAAATTACAAGTCCCCTTAGCTACAGGATAAGTACTGGACTTATAAAGTTCTTAATAACTATAGTAGGACTCTAAACCACTCTTCGTTAAAATTTATTACTAATAAATAAAGAGGGTTTCCTGCATATTTATTTCTTTAGTAAGAAAGGCTTTTATAACGTTCTTATTTTTAATTAACTTAAGAAGTCTTTAAAAGACCTTTTTAACAACTGTAATCAGACGTTTTCAGTTAAGACAGTATATTTACTAACCTTATAATTAGTATGTGTTTTAAGTAATCTTAAGTTGTTTATAGTAATATCTAACTTACTTTTTAACTGGTGAGATTTTAAGTTATATATAAGAAGAACTTAATCCACCGTGATATTAAGCTAGATAATTTCTTAATTGGGAGGCCGGGAACGTCATCTGCTACTGTAATATATATTATTAATGTTAGCTTAACTAGATAATATTAAGATTTAAAAACTAAGTAACATATTCCTTATTAAGAAGATAAGTCGCTTTTAAGTACTATATAGTATATAAGTATTAATATACACCTTAGTTAAGAGTAATCACGGTAAGATAACCTTAAGGCCTTAAGTCACGTCTTTATATACTTTCTAAAGGGTAGCTTATTGTAATAAGGGATAAAGGTGTATACAGCCTAAATAAAGTATAAAGAAATCAGAGAGAAGAAGTAAAAGATACCTATTAAGGAGCTGTATACAGGATTTCCTTATAAATTTACTAAGTATTTAAAGTATGTCTGTAAATTAGGCTTTAAAGACACATTAGATTACAAATACTTATAAAATCTGTTTTCTCAGGCATTATAGGATATAAAATAGTCTAATAATAGGAATTTTAACTAGATAGGTATTAACAATACTTAGTTAAGAGAGTTAGAGATACGATTATTAAAGGTTAAGATGATAAGAGGGGTGCCTTAAACTTTATAAGTAGGAATAGCACTTATAAACACCCTTATAATAAATTACCCTTTCCCCTTCTTTCTTTATACTTCCTTATCTTTAACCATATAAAGAAGTTATAACCATCCCCTTATACAGCTCAGCCACTTTATATTATATACCATTTATAACGTTAAAGATAAAGCGTTAGAGAATAAGAAAGCTCCACTTCCCCTTAAGTGAAAACGGTAAGGGAAGCTAAGAGCTGGTAAAGGTATAAAATAGTAACTTTAAGCTTAGTTTAAACGGGAAAGGAGTTTCATATATGTGTTTTAAGTGTAAACGTTTATCATTTATCATTTTAAAGCTTTATTTAAAGTTATCAATTATTTTCCTTTTTACACTACTCTCCTTTCCCCTCTCCCTCCCTAACAACCCCTACTATCTCCTAATGGCTTTAATAACCTATTATTATTAAAGGTAACGAGGAAAACGATATAAACCCTACCCTTTATTTATATAAGTAAGCATTTCTTCTTTTTATATTTGTAAAAAAGCTTATTTATTTACTTTTAAATCTCTTTAATCTTTTATTTTATCTTTTTAATAATAACACGTTAATTTACCTTATACTTCTATTATATAATGTTATCTGTTATCTTATAGAGACGGTGGTTTTTTTTACTAATCTAGTTACAGATCTTACATAGGTTAGGCTGGTGTAATGTATTATAAACCAGCTTTAGCCCGTAAGTCTCATTAATACGGTACTCCTTATTATATTACTAGTAGAAGTTCCCCCACTTCCAGTACCTACAGAGCCATAATTTCTACTTAAAGTAACATATAGCTAGGGCTGGGTGTAAGTGGATATATTAATATTAGGGTTTTAAGGAGGATTTACGTTATATAAGCTTCTCCTTAAATTATCATCTTCTACACTAGTTTCCCACGTTTAATCTAATCTAACCTAATAACTTACAGTTAGTAAGGTTCACTTCCCACCAGCCCCTCCCCCTTCCCTGTATTATAACCACTAAGGTGGTAATATAAAAGACCTAAGGTGTTATAACAGCCCTATAATAGTGGAGCTTTAAAGGAACAGTCACTTACCCACAGTATGGCAAATATACAGAAAAAAGTAATATAAAAGGAGTAATAACCAGACGTAAAGGCTAATATCTATATGTATGGTATATTAATAATAATAATAATAATAATATTAATAACGTTAACAATAGTAAGGTTAATATTAAAGGTAAGAGGAGAACTTTTTAATAACTAACCCTTAAAAGGGGGGTGTTAGGCTATACTACACTTTAATAACTAATTAACGTTACAATCACACGTTAAGTTAAGGAAGTGCCTAGTTAATCTAAGGTATATTAGCAGGTGGGACATAACCATTAACAGCCGTTTTAAATAGTTATAAGTTTAATCTTAACAGATTTATAATCTACCTGTATCTAACTTAGCAGACACTTCCCAGCCTGTCCCGATAAGGCCTAATCCTGTCAAATTTAACTAACTGCTTAAATAAGTAACAGTGGCGTAGCTAATCTGCACTTTATATACTTACAGTTACTTTATAAGCTTCTCTCTAATATAACACTTTTTACAGCTTTTAATTATTACGTTTTTAATAACCACGTTAAATTTAACAGGTCTGCCCACTTAAACCCTAACTGGGTAATAGTATTACCACCTATATTACTACAGCACTAGCAGGCCACGCTAACTTAATATTAGCGGGCTTACTTATAAGAACGTATTTATAAGGGGAGTGGTAACAGTGGGGTAAAGACAAAGATGTTAGTGAAAAAGTAAGTCTCCCTTTAATAAAAAAAAGAGGCACTTATAAATATAATTCTTTAACTAAATCGTTATCCCACCACTTACACTATTTATATATTTTTTACTTAATTTTAGCTTTTACTTAATTAAGCCCTTAAATTCTATTCTAGATTAAACTGGTGTCTTTAATCCTAGCTTATTACAGATAAGTAAGCTTTTCGTGGCCGACCCCATTACAGCCTACCATTCACACTAAAATCCACCCCTCTTACTCACATTTACAAATATGTTCCAGTCAGACCACTACCTTTCCCTGCTACACGTCTTTTCTTTACCATACTTCTTTTACTAAAGCAGTTTATTTCTTTATACTATCTGTTCCAGCTCGGCCGTTCCTTCCCTTCTTCCCTTAATCTTTAAATTAGCCCCTGCTTTTTACTCTAGCCCTTTTTCTTTAAATTACTCCTCCTTAAAGTTACATATCTGATAACATTTCCCTCGTCTACTTTTAATACTAAATTTTACAACTTATTCCCTCTTTACCTGTTATATTTGTAATTAAGGTAGGTGTTTTACCACCATCCACAGGTATGGAAGAGGCCACTCTTACCGACAGCACCACCCTAGGCATGGAAGTTATTAATTAGGTAAGAGTCTCCTTATTACTAGGTGGATTTAAGCCACCACTTACATTAAATAAGAGAGTAAGTCGATTCTACTTAATATTATCACACTACTTAAGATAAGTCTGGCTTTAGGTAATAAGCCTTAAATAAGCTACCTTATCTTAATAACCAACTTTAATATACTGAAATCCGGCTGGTTATTTATAAAGTATCTCCTTAGGATTCTTAACGTTACAGAGATTAATAATGAAGAATCTTATATTATAGTAATCTGTCTGTTATACACAGCGTAGCTTGCTAATTACGCGCTCCCATGCCATCTACTATCTGCAGGTAAGTATAGTTAGCTTAAGGGGCTAAGTTTAAGTGAAAGGGCGAGGTCTCGATTTCTACACGCAGCTACCTAAGGATTATTTGCCAGACTTAGTCAAGGGCTTAATCTTTACTACCGTATTACACCACTCGGCAACGCTGTGTTTCTAGCGATTAAATAGTTAATTTTAATACACGACATCTTAATATATCCCTAGGATTTAAATTTAGAGCCTGTATTACTTACTAACAGTTATCTAAAACTTAGATAAGGAGACTTAATGTAAGTTTTTATTACACTACGTATTCCTCAGGCTACACCTACTTAGGGATTACAGAGCTGCTCCTACTCTTAAGCTTATTAATAGAGGTATGTAAGATTAGGCCTAACATTTTTAACAGCTTAATAATAAGAAAGCTGTATAGCTGCTAGTTAAGAAAAACCCCCAGACTGAATATTATAAAGTGGCATTACTCTGTGACGTCCTTACATCTGTTAATGGGAGGAGGGATCTGTAGTAATACTGTTTAGATTAAAAATAGTCAGTTAACGAGAGCTTTACGGTATTTAACGATATCCTTAGCCTTAATCTCGACCTTAACCCTTTTAAGCTGGCATTATTTAACAGCTTTAATATAGTGAAGATAAAGGTAGCACTTTTATAATCTAAAGTTCTTAACAGTATAACTAGGGAATATAAGGTGTTACTATTTAAGGCGTTATTATATAATATCCCCGTTAGGGTCTAAGAGCTTATACGCAAGGGATTTCTAACTGAGGTGATTTACATTATAAGGTATGAAAAGCTTAAGGAAACCTAATACGCTATATAAGAATACAGATTTCTACCCCTTTAATATTATTAGTCTTTACTTACTAATAGTTAAGGGATATATTAAACCGTTAGGTGCCTTCACTTAAGTGTAATAAGGCTGATATATTAGTGTTTATATATTATATTACTCCTTATCCCACAGCTAAGTTATAACTATAATTATATAACTAGCTAGCCTTAAAGAAGGGTAAGTGTTTCTATAAATAAGCTCTGGTAAAAATACTTATATTACAGGAGCCAGAGCTTAAAGTCTTACTTACTACAGCTTTACTCTAGTATAGTCGCATTCTTAACGTTAACGCAGATAGATACTTAAGCCCTATATATAGATTATATTTAAAAGACTTCGCTTTACTGTTAAGTAGTTTAACTGATCTGGATAAGTGTACAGTGTAAGAGCGGATAGCTCTTTTAATCTAACATGTTATAGCTGACAGATGCCATTTAATTATCTATACTTACCTTAAAGATACTATTTAAACAGAAGGAGAGCTAGTTAATATAATAGATAAACTATCTGATAAATACTAATCACTTTTATTAGAATTTAAAAAGGAGTATATAAATACTCTTATAGAGGCTTAAAGCGCGTTTAAAGGCTAAGTTAGGGATAAGGGGTAAGTTTTAATCAGAGAGCTGGCTTTAAAGGATTAGATTACTAGGTGGGCCTTATTAGGGGGATGTGATTATAAAGTTAGTAAATGTAGGTAAGGGACACAGTGGTTACATTATAACAAACTAATTAAACCCTACTTTAACTCTCTATATATACATTTAAAACTCCTAAATTAACATCTGTATATATACATTAACTCTTCCCTTAATATTATCTTAAAACCTCACCCACCTAATAAAAGAACCTCCTTATACTTTAACGTGTATATACTATTTTCCACTATAATAACGTATATATATAAATTATCATTTAAAGTGTAATATTTCAATCACTTATTACTAAGTATTATATTATCATCTTACTCCACCCACGCCTTAAAAAAGCCTATAGTTTCTCTAGTACGTACTAGTTATAATTTATACCTTAAAACCACTTATCTTATAAACTACTTACGTTATAGCCTTAGACCCCCCTTTAATTAAAAACTTACACTAATAACCTTTTAAACAGTCTATCCGCTAACTAATCAAGTCCCTATAAACACACCGTATTAACACACTTACAGATCTCTACCACATTAAGTGTAAAACGACGTAATATAGTAATAAAGAGGATATATATACGTATTAAGGCCTTATAATAAGCACTTAGGTTTATTACGTCTTATTAAACTAAATGCTGTTAAAGCTACGTGGCCTAACGCTTAACTATTACTTCTATAGCGATATTTTACAGGAAGCACTGGAACTAGTATATAACGATCCTAAGAGTAATAAGAGCTGGAACCTATTATAGTTATACCTAATAAAGATTATTAAAAAGTAGGTTCTTCCCTTTCCTATTTTACCTAAGGAGGGCTGTAATATATTTAAGATATACTAACGTGTAGGATATATAGCAATCTTATTATTACTTATATAGCCTTTAAGGCTAATTATCTTAAGATGTGGGGAAATTACCAGCCGACGGCCAAGGAGGCTAAACAGCTAGCGACGTATTTTAAGAATAAGTGGGATAAGGCCATCCAGATAATACTATAGCATTAATAGGCTATACTAATTTAGTATTAACTCCTTCCTGTATCCTATAAGCACCCGCACCCCAACACGGCCTGTTAATCAGGCCACTTAATTAAATGGATATTAATAATACTTAGCTAAAAGTTGGGAAACAGCCCTACGTGGATTTAATCCCTAGCTGTAAAGAGATCCCAGCCTGTAGTAAGTTTAATACTGTATTAATTAACAGTTCCTAAAGTTAAGTTTAAATAAAAGTATTTAAATTACTAAAGCTATATATATATTTTTACGTCTATTTAGCTAATTTATCTCTTCTATTTACATTTAAAAGGGGTCTTCCCTAGTAACCGTCGTGTAGGTGGACACAGATAAGGTGCTTTTAAAATAATCTAACTAATAAAATCAGTAAGTATAAACCTACTGCTTTTTAACTTTTTTTCCCCTACTTTTAACCTCTCTTATCCTCTTCATCTTCTATTAGGAGACTGTTAAACTTTTAAAGTCTAAATGCCATTATCTCTAAGCGAATCTAGTTATTTAACTATTCCTTTATATTATCGTCTTTTACTTAACCTTAATATAATATACTTAGATTAATACTTACCACTTAAACCCTCTTACATCTTAAGTTTTAATCTGTAACTAATAGGGAAAGTGACTAACTATACTTTATAAATTACATTACTTCAGGCAGGATACCCTTAGATACTAATGTTAATAAGTATTACTGGAACTTATAACCTATTACTAGTATTTAGCGTAATGTGGACCGTTACAACACGCTTACTATAAAGCACCTTACTATCCTAAAGGCTATCCCGGCTATTTTTACGCCGTTAATACAGGTTAAATTAATTAAATAGTGCCTTTTAAAGAACTGTGCTAATAAATAATAATTAAAATGTCCACATTTAAGGTCTCCCCTTAATAACTAGTAATAAGCTATTTCTTTAATATATTTCACGCTTTAAAGAAGTTAAAAAGAGTAAGGATATAACTGATTCTTTAATAGGTATTTATAAAAGGTATACTATCTTTAAAATCTAGGTTAAAACCTACTAATACCCCTCTAGCTTTAGCTTTACGATATTTGCTAATATTTAAGATGCAAAGATATATATTATAAGCTTCTACTAATTAGGATTTAATACCACCTTCGCTCTTAATAGTGTTAACACTTACCTTAAGGCTAGTGGTGATGAAAGTGCCATTAATCTCTACCTCTCTAACTTATTTAAGGCATTTAATAAAAGCAGGTTATACACTACAGATAATAACCGTAATGTAGGATTTACTTAATAAGTCTTACAGCGTAGCTTTATATATATATGCACCCTTAATAAATAGTTTAGATTTAAAAGTTATAAGGTATGTAAGGAGATTATTAAGAATTTTAATGGTTTTCCTTAAGTAGTAAGGGCTTAGAAATAAAGGTATATTACCCAAACACCCTTAAAAGCTCTACAAGTAATAAAACTATCATTAATACGTTACTTATAATGGTGAACTAACTATTAATAAGGTTCACTACGCTAAAAAACCTATTTAAAGGGAGCTAAAGTGTGTTATAACTGCGTGCTATTAATTTCATATTATAAGAGTACGATATTAAAGCCTGTAATATAGACGATGTTAGTATTAACCTAAGCGCCTATTAACAATTACCTGTGCCATATATAATAATAGGGAGCTATCCTGACTTTATTAATGCCACTTTATTATACGTAAAACCTAAAGAACTACTTTAAAGGTATACCGTTAATAATTAAAACGCCTAAAATCTTTCTACTTATGTTATTTATCTTTCTATCTGTAATTATACAGTTAAAGGGGATCTTACATCTAACTGCTTTATAACTAAGAACAGAGGACATCCCTAAGCACTTTAAGTATAAGCCTAGTAAGTGTAAATCTTACAGTACTAGTATTTAAAAATCCACTAGTAAGGCTTAGAGTGGTATAGGTTATAATGCTACTGGATTAATGTGTTATCTAACTTAATTATCTGGAAAGTGTATATATAATATGTAGCTGAAATTTTACATCTATTAGTATCTAGTGTAAGCTTAGTGATAATTTTAAATTAGGTAGAATAGTTTAGAAAGTAGTGTTTTAAGGTATCGAGATTAATATCTAGATAACCTCTTTTAACAGGCAGGTAATGTAAGGAGGTTATTAGTTAGTCTTTATAATAACTATGTTTCATTAAACTGCTTTCATTTTATACATTATCTTAGGTTAACCTTATTTAAAGCCACATCTCTAACCAGTGTTAAGGCCACTTTATACCCTTCTCTTAACTAAGCTATAGTGCCACCTCTTTTAACTGACGTCCTTTATCTGATCAGCTTCAGTTCCCTCCCCTTAAAGTCTCTACTGAAAAGCTTCAGCTACAACTCACTCCTAATCCCACATATACTATTACAGGTATGAAATCAGCATAGCTAGATTAGTGGATATTATAATTCTAAGACCAGAATTTAAGTTCTAAGCGACCTTTTATATAACTTTTTAATACACTTCAGCTTTTATACTACTGCTCCCCTTACCTAAGCACTAATATAATTAGTAAGATCTATCACTACTTACGACTTATTATCCATTATATAAGCTATTAAAGATATAAGTTAATACTTCTAAGGGAAGATAGGCTTAAGTACATATCTAACGATATCACAGTTATTATCTCCACTATTTATAACCACTTTTAAAAACTAATCCTAATAACTACTTATAATAAATATAAAGCCTTAAAACAGATAGCTAAGGCTTTACAGTCTTTTAAAAGCGGTTATTACACTGTAATTAAAATTCTCTATATTAATAAGGCAAATAAGCGACTGCAGGTGTGTAAAGCACTTAAGGAAGATTATATTAAAACGTTAATTATAATTATGGCAGATAACGACGTAAAATAGCCTACTACCTTAATACCTTAAATCCTTACACCGTTTAAAAATGATAAGATAGGAGGTGTTAGTACTTACTAGTAAGTGAAACGTGTCGATGGTAATTTTACAATATAACTGTATAACTAGCTTAACGCAGCTTATATTAAAAGGCGAAACTTTAAGATTTTAACCACGTATAATATTAACAGTAGTATATCCTGCATATCTGGCAGAACCGGCACTTATCGTACTGAGATCCTTAAAAGCTACGACTTCCTAAGCGGTTTTAAGAACAAGAAGTGGGGTAGATACATCCTTAACACTAATAACGATAACTTTATCACCCAGTGGTTAGTTACCCACTAATGGAAAATATAAGTTTAATACAAACTAAAATATAAAATTAAAACAACCCTAGAGACTAATATTAAGTTTCTCTACTAATGCTCCCGCTAAGTAAGAAGTAACTAAAGGAGTAATTAGAATAATCTTATTTATAAACAATACGTGTTTACATACGTTACCTTATATTCCTCCTTTCTTCAGATTAACCCCAACTAACATAACGCTAACAGTTAATAACTATAATATATATACACTCTATACTTTACAACCTTCACCTCACTAACATTCGTTACTAACCCCCTAATACTATTCTCCTACTAGTAGGCTATAGAGAATTAAGAGCTGAAAACCCGTTACACACTTTTAACTGCTAAGATTATCTTTATATTTTACTTTATTAAGGTTATGAAGCTTATAGGTCTTTTCTATAAGAACCCGTATGATCTCGTCTATTTACCAGTATTAATCCTATTTAGGTACTTTTACAGCCTTATTAAGCTGTATACGCTTATCACGCTTTATAATATACAACTAGAATGTACTCCAGCCGTTATATTAATAATGAAAGTTACTAATAAAAAGGTAGACATCCTAAGGTAGCCAGGCAGACGCTCCGTCTATAAAAGATAGTAACTTATAGGATTACAGTTGCGAAGGAGAGACTGTAAAAGTGAGTAACCTGGTGTAAAAACAGCGGAGAAGTAAAGTACGTACTGCTAAGGACCTCGTAATAAGATAGCCAGTGTAATAAGCGTAACTTTAAAGAACTTTTAGTATAAGCCTAATAAAGCAGTGAAGTGGCACCACAGGTTGCAATATAGTATTAACGAGAGCGTGGAAACAGTAAAAAAGCAGCAGCATATAAGGTAATAAACGGGCAGGCATTTATAAAGACTTTACCGTTAGCTTATAAATACAGATAAATGGATAGTCTAGATAGTGAAACAACAGGGTAAAGAATCATAGTACTTTTAACTTATAGGTTTACTTAACAAAGGGCGGACTTAGAATAATGTATAAATATAATACCTTAATAACTTAACTGTAATTACTACATCCATTTCTTACAGTAAAGTGCGTTCTTAAGGAAAGGTTTACACATTTATAGTATTAACTTTATACTGCTTTCTTTAAACTCCTTAAGGCTTATTTCCATTCTCACTATTATAATCAGCCCTAAACCTCTTACGCCAGACCGTTATAACTGCTACCACTAACCTATTATACCTCACCTCCTCCTCCACTCTTATTTTCCCTCCTGCCACTTCCCCACTTAACCCATATCTAATTAAAAAAGTGGGGTGTGTGTGTGCTTTCTTTATTTACATTACTAAACATATATATTACAGATATCCTAACTATAATAAAGTTCTCTTATAAAGTGTAACTTGTCTTTTAAGTAATTATAAACCCTAAAGAGCTATTATTAAGCTGTAAGCCTGTCTTTAAGAAGCTTATATATATAGGCTATTAATACCCCCTTAAGGTTAAATAGGAGAGTACCTTTAAAGAGCTTATAATAATATATTTAATACTTATAAAATGGGCGTATAAGATTAAACTTAAGAAGAACTGGTTAAACTATAAGGTATATAAGATTACCTTTTTAAGTAACTTAGGTGGTGGTTATAAGCGTCTCTTTTAGCTGTTTAAGGGTGTTAGTGAGGAGATGGCCTTTAAAAGGGCTGTAGTTTAGGCAGGTTTTAAAGGGATAGGAGAAAAGACTAGGAATGTAAATTAATTAACAGTAGTTAAATACGGTTCTTTACATATATTATCGGCCTAAATTTGCTACTTTTTATACATTTAAATATTACCTACTATTAGCGTAACTATTAAACTAAATAACTCCCGTTATTATATTCCTAGCTTACACCTTACTATAGCTTATTAAGTTTAAAGTCTTTAAATCCCCTAGCTAAACCCTTCTTAAAAGACAAGCCGCCATTATTAGGCTACTGGCGTTTTACAGCCTGTTACTGCTACCGCTACCATTACTCCTTCTTATTAAGTAACGTACGCATTATCTTACACTGGTATATGGCCCACTTACGCTTATATCTAAAACACCTTAACGTCTGTTATAATGTTAGCAGCTATTAGTAGTAAGACCACTAGTAATACGCTACTGTTATTAGAGCCGTTACATGCACTGTTATTAAACACATTAAAAAAAAGGTCTTTATTTAAAAGGTAGGGTGTAGCGTGCTCCTTAGACAAGTCTGGCTTTAAGAGTGACGTCCTCCTAGGCTATAATGGGAAGGCGTAGCTGGCGTTAGGGCTCCTTAATAAGAAGGGCGTTAGTGTAATATCTATTAGTGACGATATACTGCTATAAGAACTGTATAACTTATAGGAGTGGCTGTAGGAAAAGCTTAATAAGCCGTATAAGCCGAATATGGCGGTGGTTATATTAAGGCGTCTTAAGGGTGTGTTATGTAAGTTAGTATAGCGTTAAACTGACTGGATATTATCTGTAGATGCTTTTATAATATATACTATATTATTATTTAGTTATTTTAATATAGTTAACGAGAGTAGGGTGGAGTGAAGCCTTATAGGTGGGCAGGCGGATTAAGGGGAAGAAGGAAGGAAGGAAGGAAGGGGGAGGGTGTTAAGGGTGAGTGATTAAGGAATGGGACCTTATAGGTCAGATTAAATTTTAAAAGCCTGTTAGGATAAAACGTGTAGTTAGAGGGATTTTAAATTTTATAAAAAATAATTGGAATTCTAAAAAAGTAATCGTTACGTAAGGGTGTTAGCCCGCTATATCAGTTATGTACTTAGCCTTTATTAAAAGCACATAACTCCCCCACCCACCTAACACCTTATTAGTAACGTAACTTTATAACTTTATTATAACCTCCTAGCTGCTTATATAATATATATAAGCTGATATAAAGTGTTACAGTTACAGGTGGTTAAAGCAGATATTATAAAAAGCTAATAATACAGTTATAATAACTCTGTGTAACCCTAGTTAGTTACTCTTTATGGGTTCCTAGCTGTTATCTAATAGAGTGGGGCTGGCATAATAAGTGTATACTTACTTTATTAAGTCTTCTTTCACGTCCTTACACTACTAAGGACTAATACGAAAGTCTAACCCTACAGGATAAGGGGTTTTTAATTTTTTAAAACTAATAAGCTAATTATCCCCCACCCCCCTTATAATAATCACCCCACAGCTTAAGGGTATAACAGATAATAATAAGGCCTTAGATTAACGACAGACGCTAACAGGACTAAGAGGCCACAGTAAGATTATATAGCTTAGTTCCGCCCCTGCTTAAGATATTACTATCCTAGCAATCCTGGCACTAACTGTTAAATTTTTAAATAAATGTTATTAGAACTGTACCTTTATTCTTATAACTTAACTAACAATTATACAGTTTAAATTCTATAAAGTGTAGCCGCCTAAGAAAATAGCTAAAATCAGCAGATTAATCAGTACCTTAGTGATAAGTTTATATTATAACGTATGTTAGGCTGCCCTTAATGTTACTACTATTAAAATCGCCCTTATAAGAAATTAGACTAGTTATTAAAAATAAATTAGTAAACGGGAGTATAATGCTCCACGATCTTAACTTTAAGCACTTACTTAAAGTTATCACGGCCAGTGCCGCCTAGTTAAACACTGTAGCTTACTTTATAAGTAAGAAGTTCTTTTTCTACATCACACCAGATATAGGCTAAATCCAGCCTAATCTTACCAGTTATCTCACCTAGAATAAAACGTATAATACCATCCCAGCTAATATAAAAGATATAATGGTCTTTATTTAAAAATCAGTAAAGGCAGACGAAATTAATCTAAAGAATTTCAGTATTAACTTAACACCCCCTTTCTAATCCGCTATTTATTACAGTAAGACGCCACACAGTGCCTAAGTATATACATCTAATCTGTTATTAAAGAGCTTACTTAGGAAGCTTTAAGAGTTTGTAAAGTGAGGTAACTAGTTTAATCTCACTTAAGATCCTAGACTGTCTCTATTTCTTACGCTAATAATGTCAGACGATATGGGAGTCCCTTTCTAGATAACATATTAGACTAAGGCTAATGAAGACTTAAAGTATAACAGGGTTCTTAATTTAACTTAAGCGTGGGCTTGACTTCTAGCAATCTATATACCTATTTCTAAAGTCACCCTTAAAGATTATAAACTTCCATTCACTTTTTAGGAAGTTAATAAGGAAGGATTTAAGGTGGAGGAGTTAATACTTTATAAGATTTAGGTAATGAATTTAAAACACCTTAATAAGATCTTAGGGAAGAAAAGCTGTATAGAGAAGGAGTTAATAAAGTGTGTCGTGGCTCCTCTTTAATAGAGGAGTTTAGTGGAGCAGCATTTTAAAGATTAGGAAGTTAATACTTAAATACAGGAGGGTGAGGAAGAATTTAAGTGGAATTATTAAAAACATAATGCCTTAAATTACAACTGTGTTTTATTCCTTTTATCTTTAGCTTCTCTAAAGAGCATTTTTATCTCTATTAACAGTAATAAGTTATATAATAATAATTACACGTCTGTGGCCACTATTACAAGCCTACCGTTCTAGCCACTTTTAAACCCTTTATTTCTAATAAGAATTAAGTTATAAAAATGGCACTAACACCGCCTTTAAAAAGGCTGACAGATTATTAATATAATCATTATATCCTCCTTCCTTACCTAACCTAGCCTACTCCTCCTACCTAGCTGCCTGTACCAGTGACACATCCACCACTACCCACTCCTCCTTTATTAAAGCCTTACACGCTTTAATATAATAAGGATAGGGCACGTAAAGCTGCAGTGCATAAAGATATTAAGTGCGCTGGCGGGAGGAGGGAGCATAGTGGCACGCCCCTAATGTTAGCGTATGTCTAGCCTTGTTATTTTCTTATTAAGCTTTATTTAGTACTTAATGTAAGAATTATAATCCGTCCTCTAGCAACCCTGTTATAATCCCTATAACTAAACTTTTTCAACTAAGAGGGCTCCCTATAACCATATTAAAATTATATAATATATATAAGGCTTATCCTTATAAGTTAGCTGTAACTTTATAAAGTGACGTAATTTAACGCGTGTGCTTATATCAGTGTAGCGGACTGGGTAAACGTGGGATATAAGATTAAATTCTTTTAACAGCCATACAGTAAGGTTATGTTACCATTTTATAACTTCCATTAAATCTTAATTACCTCTTAAGTAAAAGTATAAAAGCTTATATCCCAGCCTGCTCCTTTAAATATCTGTAAAACATCTAGTAATTATCCGTTTAACAGTAAGCCCCCCAGCTCTAAAGGGGGTTGTCTCCTATATTACCACCAGGTGTGATAATAATACCACCTGCTTATTATTAGGTCTTACCCTTATAACTAGTTAAGGAGTGTAAAGAGCTACTTATTATGGGAAATAGTTACATACACGTGATATTTTTAAGAAATAAATCTAAAGTTAATAAGGCACGGCTAGTTCTTCTCTTATTTAATAAGCTTCCGGAATAGTATTAAGATAATAAGTACATTTAGCACAGTTATCGCCTAATCTCAGGCTTAGTGCAGGTTTTATTTAACAGTTAATCCTATCTTTATAATAAGTTAGTAAATATATATTCCCACTTAATACCAGGGATTGCCTTTCTGCTTAGTAAGTGGTATATCTAACAGTATTTTATAAGTAAATACTTTACAATTACTGCCATTACTTACCTCACATTCACCTTCTTCCTCTTAACTACCGTTATTTATTTAAGGCTGTTAATAATATACCACACCTTATTAAACCACTCTTATAAAGTGGAATAACTCTATCTATAACTTAACCTAATAGGTATAGCCGTTTTAATAATAGGTGATTTTATCTTAAGAATATATATAGTATTTTACTGCGAACCTTTATAACGTAACATTTATTAATTTATAATAAGTTAATATCCATATGTCCCATATACTTATATCTTATATTTAACAGTTACTTTAGTTAGCAGACTGGGATTCTCAGTATACTTACTATCGTGATTATGGTTAGTCTGAGATTCCAAGGTTATAAATTCCATATTTTCCAAACACTTACATTTATAAGGCTTAGCACCTCTAGCTTTACACTATTAATATATAAAATCATAATATTTAACTAATCGCAAATGGTTAAATAATTTAAAATGCCCTATTATCTAATTAAAGGGGGCTTCCTTCTAACTAGAAGTTTTTTTTACGCTATAAGACTCCAGTCACACACTTAATAGCAACATAACTAATCCTAACTCCTAAATTTCCGTAAACTAAGTTTCCTAAAAGTTAATATTCAGGCAAATTCGATATATAAGGCTCCTCTTATTAACTATTTCACATTATAATAATACTTACTACTGTAACTTAATTAGTTAGAATATTAAAGGCCTTTAACTATAATTACTTCCACCAAATATACCTGTCTTTGTAAGGCACAGCACCTGGCCCTTTAGTCTAGTGGGAAAGCCAGGAGCGGATTGATATATCGTGGCTAAAATCACGTAATAGCGAGTTTTACCGTCAGTGGCTAATATACGACTGTGGCCAGCGGTAAGTTCCACGGCCCAGCCGCTAAGTCTAAACTGACAAGAGAACTAAGTAAGTTAGTTTAGTTACAGACTAAGCTTAAAGGAACCTGTTATTATAAGCCCCAGCTGGAGATCTTAATAAGCGAATAATAAGAGTGGGGTGGAGAGAAACAGGTTAGTAGCAGTTCCGCTGGGATGGTGATATTACCATTATTACTAGAGTCTTACTTTAATATCACTTTTAATAAGTAGTCTTATAAACTGTATTTTAAGCCTAAGTGTAATAATTAGGCCTTTAAGAAGCAGTTTAATAAAACGTGTTCTTAATGTGATTATTTAAATCTTAAATATAAGTTTAACTTATCTTATTATATTAAAGGTACTAACATTAACATTCTATATAATATGATATCTTTCTATTAATATACTTATAAGCACCTAAAATAAATATAAAGTACATGGCCGATATTAAAGTTAGTCTAATAGGGTGTTAATAGACAGGTGTAAGAAGAATGTCTTATAATAGGGAATTAGAACTAAGTTGTTAAAAAAGTGTGAAACTCTTAAATTTCATAAGTATCTAAGGTATGTAACAGGACAGGCCGACACAGTATATAAGAGGGTAGGGTGCCTAAGCCCCGAGATGGAAGCCTCTAGGCTTTACTCGTACACTTATAACTAAAGGAGGCTATTAGGTATATAACAGTGGATGCCACCACTCCTTCTATTATAGCTGATATATTTAGTAATAAAGTTTAAGATGTGAAAACCCGTTATAATATAACCAGCAGCTGTTATAACTTTTAGAAATCTTAAACTTAAAGTATATTAGGAAGGAAAAGAAACAGAAACTTATTAAACTTAATAATCTTTAACAGCTTTCTAATCTACTTATTAAAAGTTAACCCTTATAACATCTTACTTATCGTCTCCATCATTTCGTTTAGTTTATCTAATATAGCTAGCTTCTCTATCATCCCTCCTATACTTTTTTCTACACTATTAAGCTAACTTTCCAGCTTACTAACTCTACTTATTAGCTTATTATCAGCCCTGTTACTTAATTACTTATAACTATACTACTTCTCTATACTATTACTATTACTTTTAATAAAGTTTGCAAATAAGGTAGTTTAGGAAAGCCTTATAACATTTCGCTTTCTTAAGTTTTTCTCTAATTTTAAGGGGTTATAATACTTGCTGGCCTATCCAAGATCCTAAGGTGCTATTCCACCGTTTCTCTTATAAGATTTCTTAATTTCGTTATATCTACTCCCCTAGCTAAAGACCTAAATAAAGCTTAACTGTGACGACCCTGCAGGCCGTCACTTGGGCCGGGGTGGCCCGACGAATCCCCTGCAGAAGGAACAGTGCAGGAAGGACAGTGTATACTGTCTAGACGCACTGGGCCAGGGGTATAAAGACCCGAAGCCCCTACAACCAATGAGGTGCTGCTCGCAATATGCCGAGTGCTCGCATTACAAGCAGAGGAAACCTCACGAGCAGAACGCTCGCGTTATGCAAGGTGCTTACGCAACAAGCACTTACAACACCACAAGTAAGGTACGAAGTACCTCTTAGTTAGTTAGTATAGATAGTTATAGTTATGTCCACAACTACCGTAAGGGACTCTAGTTCCTTACGTTAGTATTTAATTGTTCATTTATATCTTACTGTTCAGACTTACCTCTATGCATTATAGTGATAACGACTTACAATAATATTAAACTCCCGTCTAAGAATGTTAGCTTAATAAGCCGTTTTCGGAACGCCCTTTACCTATTAGTGTCTTACTATACGTTCTGTCTTAACCTACATTAGTCCTCTTAAGGCCTATATTAAGTGTAGGTTGTAATACGATACTAACGTCTAGTTCTAAACACTATTTGTTAAATTTTTAAACACTACCTCTTTCTTACTAATATGTCAACCTCTGGAAAAGGAAAGGAGATCAAGGAGGCGTAAGCCTAACCTCAGCTCCCTATTATTAACAAGTTAGCTACACGTTTCGAAGACTTAAACTTTAATTAGTAAGGACTAGTTAAGGAGCTTAACGAGGCTTTTCCTAAAGATATTAAGAGTCGTATTAGTCTTATTAAGAAACTCTAAACCTAATTTAACACTGTTAAGCTAGAGAATAACGACCTTAAGGGCTTACAGAAGAAATAAGTAAAGCTCCCTCCGCTGTTATGCTTTAAGGGAGACTTTACGCAGCTAAAATCTTAAATAGCCTAGCTTTAAAGTTATATTACCTATTACGATAAGTAGTTCTTCGAGGAAGAAGGGAAGGTTAGGTTTGCTAGAGCTTTACTAGATAGAGTAACCGCTTGCTAGTATAAACCCTATACGAAGATAATTAACGACCTCTCTATAGATAAGGTACAGAAGGAGGCCCCTAAAACTTAGGCCCTTTTCGATAACTTCGATATCTTTATCGATTAACTCCAGACTAAGTTTAGAGAACTAGATACCCCTAAGCAAGCTAAACAGCGCCTTATAACCTTAAGGCAGATATCTTTAGTCCTTAAGTTCTCTACGCGTTTTAAACTGGAAGTAGTAAAGATTAAGCTTAACTAAGAGGCTTTGGTAATACTGTTCTGGAGTGGTCTGAAGAAATACGTTACTAGGGACTTTTACTGGAAAAACCAACCTAATTATTTTTAAGAACTAGTCGAGATAGCTATTAAGGCTAATAACTGGTATTATAATTACTATTATCGAAAGAACTTTTGGAAAGAACGAACCCCTTAGTTAAGTAAATTGAAGAAGGGGAACTAATTAACTGCGATAAGTTACTATTCTGGGCCAATAGACATTAGTATAGTGAACCGTTAGAATCGACCTAACTACGATAAGCCTTAACAACAGCAGTAACAGAAGCAGTCTAAGGATCTGTTTTAGATCTAGTGTTTTAACTGCGATAAGAAAGGTTATATAGCGCGGTAATGTCCGTTACTAAAGTAAGTTAGTTGGAAACCTGTCTTAAAAGGAGGAAAGTACGTTAAGTTTAACTTAGGAGATATCTATATTAAGATAGTAAGTAACGAAGAAGACTGTACCTGGATAGACGAGTGTAATTTAGGAGATAAGGAAGAAGAGGAACTTTAAGACGTGATATACCTAATCCTTAAGGGTGTTTTAGAAGAGTTAGCTATAGAGGTGCAGGTCGTAGAAAACTGACTCTAAAGTGGAAACTCGGAACTACTAGAGGTGCAGGTTGCGGAAGACTGACTCCAGGAAGAAATGTTCCAGTTAGCTGTTATAGGCCTTAAAAACTTTACCCTGTAAGCCTAGGAACTAAGGAAGTTTAGGACGGACTCTGACTTAGAAGTTACTAAGATGGTAAAAGGAGTTGAAGAATTAGCCTTCCAGGCTACCTGAACGGTAAAGTAAGCTTTAGAAGGTAAAAGAGAATAAATTGAGAGAATTAAACTGGAGAAACGGAAGTTCTTCTTAATAGTACTTCCTAAGACTTTTAAACATTTCGAGCATATTAAATGGATTAGCACCTTTACCTCTTTGGAAGAAGGATAGCTTGGATAGCTACCCTGCACTAAAGCTGGTATGCCTTGGACTGGAACCTTAAAGGTCCCTTAAGAAAGCACGAAGTAAGTATATTAACGAAGGGTTTAAGAGCTGAAGGAGAAACACTAAGAATTAGTAAATAAAATAAAGGACTTATAAGTTAAAGGTCTTACAGTAATGTCTAAGGATAGAGTAGTGGAGATTAGGTTAAAACTCTATAATAGAGTTCGCTTTACTAACTAACTTGAATACCGACTTGTTAAAGAAGACTATTTCGTGGAGGAATAAGCTAGGTTGCTATTACTTAAGTTCTGGGAAGAGGTTTGGGAGAAATAATGTACCTGGAGATAAGTGGAGGAAGAGAAGAAATAAGGTGCTACTTCCCCCATTCTGTACTCCATAACTGTAACACTAGTAGTTAATATTAACTACCTTAGTTATAGAGATATACTGTGGATCGATTACGTGTATAATGACTACGCTCTTAATTAGCATTGTAGGCCTAAGGCCCTTTATAACTATTTCTTAAGCATATAGAGACGGGATTACGCTGTTGTAAGGGTAGAGTTAGAACTAGCTTACTACCGAGTCTCCTACTCTTTAATAAGAGAGTCTGGTAATAAGTAGAAGGTTACTATGGTTAATTAGACTCCCGCTACGTGCTGGTAAGGAGGGGTGCTTAATAACTGCCTAGTCGTAACGTGCTTGTTGTATCTTAATGGAAAAGCTAGAGAGTGGTAGAAGCGGGAAGATTACTAACAGATTTAAGAGTAAAAAGACATTGCTGCGATCTAAGCCTGTAGAGTGTATTATCGACTTGTTAAAGACTTTAGGAATATTGTACTGTTTGAAGTTAACTGGACGCTAAAGCGTGAAAACCTAGGAAAGGTTGATTGCTAGATTTACTGGAGCTGCCTGTTTTTCTAGAAGGAATTGGGAAAAGGCTGCAGGCTTTCCAGAAGGGCTGGAAACTAGTAGTTTGCTAGTTAGTAAAAACCTTAAGAAGAAGAAGAAGCATTTAAAGGTTAGGTTAGATAAGACCTTAAGGATAGATAGTTACTATAACTTAGATGTTAAGGAAGTATAAGCATTATTCTGTTAGTGTTAATATAATAGATAGAAGAGGGAGGCTGTTTAGGGTAAGAGTAGTGATTAATAGCAGGAGTGCTTTTAACTTAGTGTACCTTTTATTAATTAACTGAAGGAAACTCTTTAACAAAGAGTATAAAGAGGCTATTCCTATACGAAATAGAGAAGGAGGCTTATATTAGTATAATAATAGTAAAGTTACTTACTACTTACTACTCCTGATTAAAGTGGACAGGGACGAATAATAAATAGACTTTAACGTTACATTAGTGGCAGGGTATAATATGATCTTAGGTCTACTATAGCTAGAAAAGTATAACCTTATAATTAACTGGAGAAGTGGCTACCTTACCTTTAGCGAGTCCCCTAACTGTGATTACTGTTCGGAAAAGGCTAAGAAGGTACTGAACCGTTCTAGAGATGTACGAAGCATTTGGAAACACGTTAAACCCTTAGAACTAAGTACAGTTTAGGTTAGGTTTATAAAGACAGTTAAAGGATTAGAAAGTCTACTGCATTATTTAAATGACGATTTAGAAGGTAAAGGAAAGTAAGAAGCTAATCTACAGATAAGCGAAGAAGTTAACTTATCTAAGGTACTTGCTGAATACAGGAAGTTTACCCTGTTTCGAAAAAAGATACTGCGATTACTGGACTATAGACTAAAGGATTACGAAATTAAGCTAAAGCTGGGAGCGAAGCTTTACAGCTTCTAGCCCTACTATCTAAACCCTTAATAAGCTGAGGCTTTAAGGAAATACGTTAATGAGAACCTAAAGAACGGGTTTATTATAGAATCTTAGTCTTTAGTAAGGTACTTAGTGTTATTTATCTTAAGAAAGGGAGATAGTAAGTTACATATAGTTATTAACTACTAAACGTTAAATGAAGATACGATTAAGAATCGCTACCTATTACTACTTATTGCGGAAATGTAAAAGCAGATTACTAAGGTAAATTAGTTCTCTAGTCTTAACTTCCCTATAGGGTTTAACTATATTAGAATGAAGGAGGAGGATAAGTATAAGATGGCTTTCTGGACTTGTAATAAGTATTACTAGTACTGTATTATGCTAATGGGATTAATAAACACCCTAGCGACCTTTTAAGGCCTTATCGATAGTGTCCTCTACCCCTTCCTTAATAAGTTTGTCTTTATGTATTTAGATAATGTTTTAATCTATTTTGAAACTTTAGAAAAATACTGAAAGTATATGCGATAGGTTCTAATAACTCTCGAAAAAGTAAAGCTAATAGTAAACCTGGAGAAGAGCTACTTTTATGTTTAAGAACTGAACTATTTAAGGTTTAAAGTAACCCTTAGAAAGCTCGAAATGTAATTAGAGAAGATAGAGGCAGTCAGGGACTAGCTTACTTTGAAGAACTAGAAAGAGTTATAAGCCTTTATTAGCTTTACGAACTTCTATCGCTATTTTATTAAGTACTTTGCGAAGATTACAAAACTACTTTACGAACTTATAGGTAAGGGAAAGCTGTTTAAGTGGACTAATAGATAGTAGAAGGCGTTTAAAGAACTTAAATACGCTTTTATTATAGTGTTAGTTCTAGCCTTTCCCGATTTCTTAAAGCCTTTCCGAGTCGAAATAGACTTCTTAGAATTCGCAATTGGTGGAGAACTTAGCTAAGTCCAGAACGATAGGAAACGCTACTTAGTTGCCTTCTTATCGAAAGGAATCTACAGCCCAGCCTTACGATATTTAATTTACAATAAGGAACTAATAGCGATTATTTAATATTTTGCTAAGTAGGTACTGTATCTGAGCAGTATAGAAGAACTAGTCTAGGTCTTTTCGGACTACAATAACCTTTAATACTTCTTAACGAAGGAACTTAGTTTATAGTAAGTACGGTAAGTAGAATTGATAGCCCTATTCCACTTCCAGATTTATTATATTAAAGGAAAAGATAATAAGTAAGCCGATACTCTCAGTTAGAGACAGGACTATAAGGATGCTAATCTAGTCCTAATCCTTATCACTATGTTTAATAAAGTTAAAAACAGTACATTAGAGTATACGTTATAAGTATTAGATAACTAGATATTAGAACAGATTATTAACGTCTGTATAAATTTATAAATAGAGTATAATATCTATTAGTAATAATAGGACTTTTAAGTAAGAAGGTTAGCGGAAAGAACCTATAAGTATAGGTACCTTTTAGGAGACTTCTTAAAGTACGTGTAAGATTGTGGTAAAGAGTGCTTAAAGTATCTAAATTATAACGAAACTAGTTATTAGCTGGAACAGCTGCTAAAAGATATAAACAGTATGCTTAAACTAAGAGTAAAGCTCTGGTATTAAGAGAAACTGTATATTTACGACTTAGATAAACGAAAGGAGTACGTTTAACAGGTTTACGAGTCCTGACTTAGAGGATATATAGGTTAAGTTAAGACTCTCGTATAAGCTTAGTAAGTGTATGCCTTCCTGGGAATGAAGAAGTTAGTTAAAGAAATAGTTAATAATTACAATATCTGCTATAGGAAGCAGAACTGACGTTATAAGCCTTATAGACTTCTCGAACTACTTCTTATATTACAAGTATTGTAGAGTTTAATCTTACTTAACTTTATTATTAGGATCTTAGAGTCTAAGGACCCTGTTACAGGAGTTACTTATAACTAAATCCTTATAGTAATCGACAGATTAACGAAATGGGCTTACTTTTTACCAACCTTAAAGGATATAATAGTGGAGTAACTTGCTTATATCTTCGAGAAAGAGGTAATTACACGATACCTCTAGCCAGATAATATTATCACGGATCGAGATAAGCTAATTATGTCGAAGTTTTAGTAAGGGCTAATGCAGAGAATAGGTGTGAAAAGTAAGCTTTTAACAGTATTCTACCTATAGACAGATAGTTAAACGGAGTAAGTTAATTAGATACTTATAACGTATCTCTGAGCTTACGTTAACTTTAAATAAGATAATTAGCTTAAGTTATTACCAATAGTATAGATAGCTTATAATATAACGCTAGTTAAGTTAATAGGTATATTACTGTTCTTTACTAACTATAGTAAAGAGCCTAAGCTCTGTTAAAGCCTGCTTACCGGTGCCCCTTAAGCTATAGTCTGTGTAAACTGAATGTAAGAACTATACAACTACTTGCGAGCCGAATTTGAGTTTATATGTGAACGAATGAAGAAGTTTGCTAATAAATACCAAACCGAGTAACTAGTACTTAAGAAAAGACTCTATTACAATAGCGAATAAGTCGAGGGACTAACTCTTCAGGAGGGGGACTACATCTACTTTTTTTCACGAAACCTACGTTCGAAGTGGCTTAGTAAGAAGCTCGACTTTAAAAGGTACGGACTGTTTTAGATTAAAAAGAAGGTTATTACCTTTAATTACAAACTAAACTTACCCGTTAACATAAAGGTACGAATTAAGGTTTTTTATATCTCACTTCTGGAACTAACCTTAAAGGGAGTTCTTTTAGAAAAGAAGATTAAGATTAACGCTAATAAGGATAAGTACGACGTTAAGGAAGTTATAGATTTATAAAGAGGAAAGAACACGTTCGAGTATCTTGTTAAGTGGTTAAATTACAGTATTGAGAGTAACTTATAGGAACTAGTTAAGAACCTTAAGTACTTAGACCTGATTATAAAGTTCTACTAAAAGAATCTAAACTAACTAAAACTACTTGTAAAGAACGTAAGGTAAAGGTTAAACCAGTTAGTGTAGCTTTAAGGAGGTAAATTAACCAGTTTACTCTAGAAATAAAAAAATAAGATAAGATTTAACATTTAAACTGTTAAACTAAAGAGTAAGATTACTGCAGGACTTAAAGCTTAAGAAGTAGTAGGGAACTCCTTAGTAGGTATAGAAGGACATTTGTTAGAAATCTTAACTAGGGTTGTAAGGACCTTAGACTTAATAAGGAGGTAGGACCTCTAGAGCTCCTGACGAGCTCTATATAAAAAATAAGCGCTGTTAAGGAAAGAAGTTAGTAAAAAAAAAAAGAAAATAAGCAAAAGTTACTAAGACTCTTATGGGAAGTCAGACCCACGACCTCTTATTAGAAAAGGCAGTTATAAACTAAGTTATAAAGTAGCTACTCGCTACGAAGACCCCGCTAGAAAGTTCCCCCAGTTAAAAGACTCTACGTTGTTAAAAGGGGCGTTTAGCTTAGCCTCCTTACTTTCTTAGAACTCTAACAGTTCCGCTTTATGATTAAATGCTTTTGCAACCTGGTCCTTAAAACGGGACTGCTGCTTATAGAGGCGCGCTAAGTGTGTTAACGCCTTTTAGAGCTTAGTAGTGGCCTTATGGAGCTGCTAAGCAATAGACTTAACTTAAGAGTTAAGGTTCTGCTTTTTAATAAGAAGAGCCTTTAACTTCGCTTTACTAACACTAAAAGCGTTACATTGGGAAGGCTGGTACCTCTCTAAACAGTAGTCGTAACTGTTAGACCGGTTTAAAACCTAATAAATAAGTGGAAGGTCAGTAGACTTATAAAAAAAATAAGGGGACATTTCGCTACCAAACGCGTGTGTGTAGGCTGTAAGGTTTAGACAGCGGTTAGTGTTTTTGCCCTGTTCCCGTTTTGAGACCCGGGAGCTAGATATTTGTTGTATGGTGAAGTGGTAAAAGGAGAAACTTACCTTTTAGGTTCTTTATAGAAAAAGAACGTTAAAGAGGGGGAATTGTGTAACAACCTTACAAGCTGTTATTTAAGCTAGGGCAGCCCGACAAATCCCCTGCAGAAAGAACAGTGCAGGAAGGACAGTGTATACTGTCTAAACGTATTAGGCTAGGGGTGCAAAGACCTAAAGCCCTTACGACTAATAAAGTGCTGCTTGCAATATGCTAAGTGCTTACATTACGAGTAGAGGAAACCTTACGAGCAGAACACTTACGTTATGTAAGGTGCTTACGTAATAAGCACTTACAACACCACAAGTAAGGTACGAAATACCTTTTAATTAATTAATATAGATAGTTATAGTTATGTCTATAATTACCGTAAGGGACTCTAGTTCCTCACGCTAGTATTTAATTGTTCATTTATATCCTACTGTTTAGACTTACCTCTGTGCATTATAGTAACAACGACCTACAGTGACATTAAACCCCTGTCTAGGAGTGCTAGCTTAATAAGCCGTCTTTAGAACGCCCTTTACCTGTTGGCGTCCTGCTATATGTTCTGTCTTAACCCGCGCCAGTCCTCTCGAGGCCTGTGTCGGGTGCAGGTTGTAATATTAACACAGAGAGCATATTTACTCCCTTTTTCTTAAATACCACACAGCACCACACTTTAGGGTCTTAATATCCGGCCGTAACGTTTCTAAGCTAGCCTGGCGATTCTGTAACCTATAAGACCTTTAAAAAGTCTAAGCAGTTTCTATATATCTATTAAACCTATCTTAAAGATAAGTTTATATAACCGTCTATCATTTCGTACACATTTACGTTTAGATAACCGGTAACTAATCTTAACTAGAGCCTGCAAACCGTGCGGCCATCTTCTAAGGCTTCCACGTATGCTTACCAGCCACATCCCCTCCTTTTAATACTAATAATTAATAATCCGTCTACTAGCTTAAAAGTAGGTTATAGATATTATTATTCTATATTAACTGCACTTTTAACTAATAATGTAACCTTAATAACAGCCTCCTTAATATCTAACTTAATTATTAATGTCGCTTCTCTATAATCCTTTACCCTTTTAAATGCTTCTTCTACTCTTTTAAAGATCTCTTTCACTTTAGAGACCGTTTTAACTCGGGCCACCTTCTCTATTAAGACTTTAACGTCTAAAGCAGTAACCTTTACCCCCTTAATGCTAGAAACAGCTAATTAAAGGGATACTTTAGCTTTTCCCTTAAACAGTTTAGCAGCTAAGCTTACTTCCTTCCTTAATATATTTAGTTTAAGGCTAATAATATTATAAAGATTAGCGGCCTCCTTTACAGTGTGGAGAGCCTCCCTAACTATTTTCCCTACTTTATCTAGTAGGCTGTTTACCATTTTAACTATTTCCTTTTTATTTTTAATAAAGGCTTTAATATCTTCAATTTTAATACCCTATATAAATAGATAGCAGTTTGCTTCGACAATGTGATTTATAAGGTTAAAGTAAGCACGTAACTCTTTTTCAGTATCTTAATTATCTAGGTGCTAACTTAAATCTCCAATGTACTTATTTATCTATATATAGTTTATAATAAGTAAGTTACTAATAGACCATAATTCTAATCTAGCTAGGTAACTTAAAATCGTCTCGTTTATTTTCTTAATAGAATTTAAGGCATCCTTATTAATAAGGTTAGTCTTTAGTTTTATAACCTTTAATGTAAGCTTATAGTAAAGCCTGGCAATTTCGTCTGGTATAGGCAGTTATTATTCTTCCACCCCATTTATATCGTCACTGTCTTTATATATATCTTCTTCACCATCCCAGTATTATACTTAGCTAATAACAATAAAGTTCATTTTATTCTTCTTAATAAGACCTATAAGTCCTAAAACCTTATTAAAGTAACACGCTTTATATTAAAGGTAACTTACTTATAAATGCCTCTCCTATCTCTACTTTAAAATATATAAGGTTTAGCATGTAGCTAAGCTTCCTAAAGGCGTTTTATATCTTCATCTTATCTTAAGAGCCCTTCTTAACCTTAAGGATTACCTAGAAGTCCCCCTGTCAATTATGTAAAATCCATTTTATGGCTTTCTTTACTTTGCCCTTAAGCTGCTTATCTGGTAAGGATGCTCTAGTTTTAAAGTTCTTAATAGGGATGCTCTACACTAATAAGAAGTGGTGCCTTTATATCATCTTATTAATTAGGGATTTCTCCTTTTCAATATCTCTCTTTACAGTCTTATCTCTTAGATTAGCTTTTAGCTTATTAACTCTCTTTTAAATTAAGGTATAATAGGGAATAAAGAAAAAGGAGGCTGGGATTGTTTAGTTAAATATTTAAGTACCCCTCCTCCTATTAGTCCTGTTCCCCTTTATAATATTAAGATTCCGTTTATTTACTTTATTAAGCGCTAACTTATTAATAGGCTTTAACGTTAATAAGTAGAGGTATTAGGTTACATCTTTATATATCTTAATAACTTATTTAGGGGGTTTAGAGACCTTATCTTTAATAGTTATATTGTCTGGTTTTTAAAGGTCCTGCTTACCATTTTAATAAAAGACCTCTTTAATATCAAAAATATTTAAATTTAGCTTATTAGCCGTAATAGTAAGTTTTATATAAATATGTTAATGACACATTTATTTAAAAGTTTGTTACCTTACTTTAAAACGGTTTGATATATTACTTAAGATACGGTTAAAGAAGGTATCCTCGTTTCCTCTACACACTTAGCACTTACAACTGCGTAACGTTACCAGGAAGACTTAAAATACTGTAGTTATTTTCTTTAGGAAGTAGTAGAATTTCTTACATAAGTTTAACTACATTATCTAATAAAGCTTAAAAGATAGAGACATCTGCTAAGACTTTTCGATTTTTATAAAGAGGTTTAGGGTCTTGTGTTAATAGAAATTCTTTTATAATATTTATAATTTTAACTTCGTAAAGAGCTTTAACCTCTATTCTCCAGAGTTTAGCAACTCTTATAGGGGCTAACACTAGAGCGATAGGGGCTACAGCTACAGCTATAATTTAAGAGTTCTAGTTTATAGGTTAAAAGAGAGGAGGATAAGGAAGTATAAGAAAAAGAGGAATAAAAGGAAAATATAAAATATTAGAGTAAAATAGTAGTTAGATTTAGTATTTAGTATATGTGTTAAAGGTAAGGAAATCCTTTTTAACGGTAGGAATAACCCCTTTTATAAATTCGAAATTTCTATATTATTAGTATTTATATACGTTTCTACTATATTATTTTTAAGTGCTTCGATTAAGCGGCTGGGTTCTAACACGATCAGTTACTACTTAAAATTAATTCCTTTAATCTGGCTAATTTTAAATGTTCTAAAATAGTAATGCCCCTAACGGCCTTTAGTTTATTAACATCGGCTTTTAGGTTTTAAGTTATATAGTAATAACTCTTTATGTCTTAGATACGTAAATACATTAAGAAATAAATAAACTAGAATCGGGCTTTTATAATATATATCTAAACAGGTAACAAATAAAGGTCTTATTTATAAACTTAACTATTATATTAATAACAGGATCTTAATAATCACGTAAGGAGGCCCCTTATAAGCGTTCCATCAGCTTACTCTTTAACTAATACTGATATTATAAAGGCGGTTAGAGTCTGGCTTCTTATTCTTACATGGGTTCTTTACTACTAACCAGATAGCTGCTGTGGTAATACCTATAAAAGAGTACATTTTATTTGTGGGGTAACTAGTTACAGTCCCGTTAACGGGTAAAGAACCTATAATGGAACGAAATATGGGCTTTAATGGGAGATTATAATATAGAAACCTTTAAATTCGTTTTCGTTAAAAAACGATATATAAATATTATAAGTAACACCTATATGCAGCAGGTGGGCCTTTATGTCAGGGTATTAGCCAGGGATATATAAAACCCCTTAATGATTAATAAGGTTAGCTCCTTCTTAAGCTCGTTAGTAGCAATACTTACGGGTTTATCCCACTCTCATTCTGGCCGTTTAATTTATAACTTATTCCTAATATCTTCTTAATTCCTTAACCTTTAAGGGTCCTATATAGAAAACATTACGCCTACACGCCAGACCTCTTATACTAACCTGTAAATTAACAAGAGTCTTAATTACTACTTCTAGACATTATTAGGCTGATATTATAAGTAATATCTTACTATTAGGTGTATAAAGGAGGTTTATAAACTTAACTAGAAAATTTCTTAAAGAAAAATGTATATACTGTATATTAAGTTAACTTATAACACTCTTATTCCCTTTAAACTATTAATAACTCCGCTAAATACAGACGTTTAGAGAGCCTTAGCTATTTCCTACCTGGCTTTTATTAATATATTATATATGTCTTATTTACTGTTTATACTTAAGTTTTTTAAAGTATTATTTATGTTTTATTTACTGCTTATACTTAAGTTCCACTTAAGAACAGCATTCTCACGTCTTATAAGAACTTTAAAAAGTATAATACGTAATCAAATTATATCTTCAGCTTATTCTAATTTAGGGATTACTCTTGGCTTTTAATTTAGCCTTATTAAGACTTATATCTGCTTATTTCTCAGAGTGAATACCGTCCTACGGAAGATAAGGTTAATAGGAATTTATATCTTTTACTCCATCTTTAAGTTATTTTAATATAAAGATAGTTAACTATTATAAACCTTACTTCATCCTAATATTTATAAGGTTTATAAGGTCTTACACTTATATTCTAAAGATAAACATAACTCTTATTATTATTTATAATATAACCTAAACCTAAGTACAGTATATATATATTATTATATTATAATTAAAGATAACACTTACATTTATATTATTTATAAACATTACGGCCTATAATATAAAAGACTATATATTACCTTTTTATACGTGGCGTTTTTTTTTAAGCACGTGCCTGAAAGGGCTTAGGTGTAATCGTCAGCTTATTAAGACGTATCAGATTTTTAAAGAATAAAAGTTACGATTTATATATAATCACTAGCGAAATCAGCTTCTGTTTTCTCTTATACATCTTTCTAACACATAAACCGTTTATACATTTAACTATACACACTATATGCCCTTACACGTTCTAATGTACTAGGAAGCTGTATACTTATTAGAAATAAGGGGTTTTAAGCACGTAGTGCTAGAACTATATTAAGCTGAGGTGTGGTTATGTAAGCTAAGGTGTGTTAATGGAAGCTGAACTGACTATGTTAGTTTAGCTAGTGTGGGCCACCATTTACCATTAACGTTACCACCAGTTATAATTATAAGAATAAGCTCTCTGGTGAAACTAGAGAGTGAGGATAGAGAAGATAAGTAATATAATCACACTGTTACAATCTAAAGTGCCGTGCTATCTGACAATACTATAAAGTTATATCTTAAAAGGTGTGTATACCCCTTAATATGTAGTTATAAAGCGGGTATATAGGATTAGATATATATCCAGAACTAAAGAGAACTGTTTAACCATAACATTAAGTTAACTAAAGTTAACCTTTTAAGTATGTTTACTGTTACGCCTTAATTTAATGTTATAACCTGTACTGGTGGGGTAGGGTTTAGGTTAAGACAGGTTACGAACAGGTGTTATGCTAAGGTATAAGGCACTGATCTTAAGGGGGGTTTTTAGGCTAAACGTTAAAGTAAGTTCCTTACATATAAGTTACATTATTAATGTAAACCGTTATAATATAAAATATAAGTAAGCTAAATAGTATTATATAAATAAACGATATAATTACTTACGTGAGGAATTAAGATTCCTTACCCTATTATAAGTATAATAATAGTTATCTATATTAAGTTATATTTAAAGTAACTTATAACTTAATCACTCCTAACTTAATATATAATATAACATGCACTATTCTTACTATAAGGGAACGTTAAGCCGTATTAACCTAAGTGACAGCTTATAAGGTTATCACATTTACCCTTTTTAAGTAATTAATTAACTTATAATTTAACTGTAGAAAGTAATAATATGTTCTGTACTGTAGGGTTGCTGTAGATAATGGTAATGTAGATTAATATCTAGCCATTTTTAAAGGGCGCCAGATTAGGGTTTAGAAGAACAGCTATTCAGTCTTTATCTCCTTAAGGGAGATGCGGCTAAGTCCCCGTTAACACCCTTAAGAGCGGCTTAATCCTACCCTACACTGTTATTATATTATAAATATCCCTTTAGTTAACCACACTAGAATATAAACCCTGTATAGATTTCTTTTTCTAATAACACCTATTATATACTAATAAGCTTAAAGCTTAAACACTTTAAGTACAGGTTAGGTAAGTGTAAATCTTACAGTACTGGTATTTAAGATCCATTAGGTAAAGGTTAGAGTGATATAAGTTATAATGCTATTATATTATCTAATTTAATAAAAGAGAGTGTTTTTAATATAAACACGTCCTGGAAGATAACTGAAGCACAGATATGTTTTATCTAATAAGGGAAGATACTTTTAATATTAAACTTCTTAAAGCAGTATTAAGGTATAATTATAAGCCCTCCTTACTGCCCTGTCCGTCCTAATCCGTTTTTTCCCCTAAGGGAATATAATCCCTAAATAAGATGTTAAATTAAATAAAATGAAAAATAATAAACTATTATAAGGTGTTAGGACTTTATTCCTTATTCTCCTTAGGTAGCTCCTATTCCCCTTCCTCTTTATCTTTAACCGGTTATAATATAACCTTATAACCTTAAGAGAAAAAGATATAAGCTGGCTAGTTATAAATATTTTCTATACTATAATTATTACCTATTTCCATCTGTTAGTATATTACATAAATGAGATAAAAGAGAAACGTACCCTAAGGGATAAACCATATACTACCCTTACTAATATGGAAACTTATCTTATTAACCATAACGTAAACGCAGCTTATATATATAAAAAAGGTTATAAACATCTTACATAAATTCTTACACCGCTTCTTACTAACTAGTGGTAAATTTATAACTCTTACGTTAAAAAAACTCTCAGTTAACATTTTAACGTATTAAAATGTTCCGTTTTCAGCCTCCTTAATAATAATTATAACCACACTAATCACTAGCTTAACCTTTATATTAATAAGCTTAACCTTTATTAATAGGTTAAACTTATAGTCAGGATCCTAACAAACCACCTATCTAATAATAATACTTAAGTAACTCTCTTATAACTTAACAGGGATATCCTCGTTATTACTTTATAACGTTTATTAGCTAAATATCTCCTAAAGCTTAGTAAGGACACATTCCTAATAAGTATTATCTGCCGTCTGATCGTACGCTAGCTGATCTCTAATAACACCTGTTATCGTTACGTTAACCTAAGGTCTTTTTAATATAAGTTATATATCTAATAATAAGCCAGCGTGTTATTAGAGGTGGTTTACAGTAAGGGGTGTTACTACTCTTCACATATCTAAGTTTTTAATTAAAGTTAATTTTAAGGTAAGGGTAATAACTAACGTCCGTTTTATAAAAAGCAAGAGATACTAATAACAGAGTTTCGTAAAAAATGGTAAAGATTATTCTACTACCTTTAGCCTAAACGTAAACAGGTCATCCAGGGCTAGTAGGAGTGTTAATGGGACCTCTGTCAGATAGCACTATAATGGGATCTTTAAGGGCTTAACTAAAATGGTAAGCTTAACTTACTTAACCTTACAGATTCCTTAACTTATAAAAGGTATATTATAGTTAAACTCTTTACATATATAAAGTAACATCCTTTCTGGGAAGTGAGAAGCCTTTAAAGTTATTAGGGCGGTGTCTTTTACTAAATTAAGAGTATTAAAAGTGGATTAGTTATGATTAATTAGTGTTATGGCATTAACAGTCCTAGTAAAAGAGGCATCTCTAACTTCAGCTATAGTGTCGTCTACATTAAAATCTACATAATTAAGTTACGATAACGTCTACCCTAACAGCCTTATAATATCAGTATTACTATCTTTTAATATTACAGGCGCTAATAAAGTACTAGAACTATTAGACTTAAGTAAGCCGATAGCAAACTCCTTATAAATTATAAAACTATATTTATTAAACTTAAAAGCATCTGTTAAGTCTTTAATAGTTAACTTTTAATAAAAAGCTAGATTTTAAGATAACTAAGCCTTAAGATTATCTAGATCTGCTAGTTTAATTAAGTTAACCGATTCCACAAGGTACCGCTAAAGAGACGTAAACCTTAAAAATATCAATTAGTTAAGACTAATAACAGCCTTCTCCCACTTATAAATTACCCGTACCGTAACGTAAGCCTTATCTAAGTATTTCTATCCTTTAAAAGGTAACTAGTAATGCCAGATAAGGTTACAACCCTAACAGTACACCACTTATTTTAAGAGAGTAAGGAGTTTAAATCCACCTGCAGCCACTTTAAGAAAACAGTCCCACTACACTACATTATCTAACGATTTTCAGTTCTTAATCCACTTCCACTATCTATACTCAAGGCACTCACCTAACATAATATACTTATAAGTAGCAATTAAGATTTACACTTTAATATATTAATTAAGTAACTCGTCTTATTTCTACACATATAACCTGTACTGTTACAGTATATTAGTCTTATAAGTGTAAAGTTCTTCACAGAAGCGGTTAACCTGTAAAGCTTAATCAGGCTTTAAAATAATCACGTTATCGTCTAACTTAACATTATCTAAGTGTAAAATATATAGCTACATTATAATAAACTTAATTATAATCTGTAAAGTAAAGTAATTACGTTTAATATTTATAACTAAGTTAATCACAATGTAAAGAGACGTTATAAAAAGATTAATAACTTATACCTAGTTACATGCCGTAATAAGAACTAATAATATTACCTGTTAAAGATCCACATATATAGTTAGTTTCTAACTACACATATAAATCGCTATTTAACTAACTATAACCACCTTACGTTATTAATAACGTACCTATTAAAGCTCACTAATACCTGCATTAAGTTACCGTTACCGTCCCAATCGCCTTAAAAGCCAGACAGTTATTATTACATACAGTAGACAGCAGTGGGATTCCACAAATAAGGCCGCATAATAGCCCAGTTAATTATACGTGTAGGGATAAACAGGAAGCTTTAAGCATAAGCTTACATAAAATCCACTAGTGGCACAACCCTCTATAAGCTCCAGGGCGCAGCTCACTACTAACTAGAAGAGTAAGTGCAACGTCTAGCCACTAATCTAATCGCTAACCACGTTAATAAGTAACCGCCTCACACCAGCTACTAACTATAAATTAACGGAGAGCCCTAATAACTAAACTGGCTAATATAATGTCATACAGATATCCCGTGACCTAAACATATATAATCCCCAGTGGCTACGTATCACCCTATAGTGGCTAAGGGGTGTAAAATAATAAATAAACATAAGCTGTGTCCACTATAATATATAAACCGCTAACACCAGTACTGCCCGCTAATAAACCTAATGTATTAAACATTACACACACTAGTAAACCTTTAACAGTAAAAGCAAATAACAATAATAACCTTAAACCTCCTTAACACCATTTACATTACAGGGACAGGGAGTAATGGTAAATATAAGTATATAAGTATGTAAGGGAGATAGAAAAGTAAAGAAAAGCGGATTAAGGGAACATATATTAAAGACTAAAATGTATTAACATTTAAACTTATAACTTAAAAGTTATCACCACTAAATAGAAAGATTAACTTTATTTAAATATTTATTCTAGCGATAACTGCTATATTCTCCACTTACTTAACTTTTCCAGCTTAACTTTAAAGTTTAAAGGTGCCTGTTAGTTTAACGTTAAATTATACACTTTCACTATCTTATCTAATCTAAACTTAATATATTAAATAACCCTTAATTATAAGGGACTGGCTGCTCTTATCACTAGTAAAATAGTAAAGGAAAACTAAAATAAGATTAAATCACTATAAGATAATAAGAATGTTAAGGTTACTATAATAGAGAAAAGAGAAGTGAAAGAGTTTATAAGCTAAATATACGATCTTACAGTCTTCTTTTCTTATAAGGGATCCTAAATAAGGATTTTATAATATTACCCCTAAAACATTTAAGATATAGCAGAAACCAGACTACTTTTACTTCCTTATAAACACTATTAATAACACCCTTATAAGATATAAGGCAGTTTTATATACTCTCACTACTTAATATACCCTCCCACTTTAAAAGGTGTAGTCGATGCTGGCTATAACTTATCTAACTTACACCTATATAAAGTGTCGGAAGCACTGCACTCTGGAATTTAATATAGTGGAATTAATAGGGTTGTAACTACGTAATTATATTACTTATTCTATAGCTCTCTAGCAAAGCTAAAAAGCCTTTATTATAGTTATAATAATGGTAAGGTTAGTGGTAAATAGTAACCTACACCAGCTAAACTAATTGTATCAGTTCAGCTCCCCTAAGCTCCTTTCAGCTCAGTTATCCACACCTTCCTAAGTTCTAACCTCTAGCCAGAACCCCCTTCTTTCTGATATAAAGGTTAATTTTCCATTATATACCGCCTTAGAAACCAGATCACCATTTACTAGTAATTACATAACAGATACCCTTATAACTAACCTCTTTAGCTGTAAACAGTCTATATCTTTAGCGTCTTCCAGGTCTTTATCCCCAGTTATAATGGCGTTAAAAAGAAAAGGAGTTTATCCTTTAAGTATTATAAAGTAAGCTTCCAGCCATCTACTATCCCCGCTAAGTAAGAGATAAAATAATAGTAAGTAACTTACTAATTAACAGATAACGTGGAGTGACTTAAATCGGATATATACGCCGCTAAAGACCAAAAATGTATATAAAGTTTTAACTAACCGTGGGCTCCCATATTTAGCAGAGCTGGCTATTAGATAATACAGTTACTTACCTGGTATATAAGTGTATATATGTATAAACAGTCTATATGTTAAAAAGATATAAGAGAAAAGCGGAAGCCGATTTCGCTAATAACTGTATATTTATTACTAACTATCAGCTAACCTTTTATAAATAAGAATATATCTTAATAATATTCCTTAAGGTTATTAATAAATGAAATAAAGTAAGCTAATAAATAATTTAATATTACACTTAAAGGAAGGTGGGTATTAAATTATAACAGACCTCCTTTTAAACTAAAATGGTTATTATACTAAATTATTAAACGGTTTATTTTTAACTTATAATTTCATATAATTTAAAACAAATATACTTTTACCTTTACTATACGTACTATAAAACGTAATAGGATTTAATATTTATATATTAGGGGAATAACAGCGTGTTTCTTTTTAAGATAATCTAATAAACGTCCTCCTAACATCTGGCGTTTACACTATATTACAGGATATTAGCTATAAAAAAACGACTTTCTTTAAATCCTTACTTAGGATAAACACTTCTAATCCTAAGGAAGATTATTAAGGGAAATGGAAGATGGAAGCTGAGAGATGGAGGGGAGAGGCTAAAAGATGGAAGTGGGAAGTTAAAGACTTAAGGAAAGAGCTTAATAACTTAAAAAGTATTTAAATAAGTTTAAAGTGGGAGGTTTAGAACTTTAAAGTGGAGTAACACCAGTTAGGAGTGAGAAATAATAAATAAAAGACGGTATTAGAGACGATATATTATAACCTTTTAAATTTAATAAAAATAATCTATAAGGTAAAGTTAATTATAAGTGAAGAATTAAGTATAGTTAAATAAGGCTGTAAAGGCAAGCCTTATTTTCAGGGTACTAGCTATAATATAAAGTGAATGAAAAGAAGCTAACTTATAAGAGTGTAGTTTACTAAGATTCTTTAAGTTACTTACTTTTAAACTAAGCTGTTATATTAAGCCATTTAATATATATAAAGTCTTAATAAATATATAAAGCTTTAATATTTAACAACTATATGGAAACCTATACCGTTGCTAGGCACGTATCGGCTGTTAACTTTTAATTTCCCTTATACAATCCTAATGGGTGGAAATAGCTACTTATTTATATATACAGTCTTTTATATTAAATTTTTATCATTTAACGTTTTTATATTTATTATTAACATAAGCTTACTTTCTTAATCTGTGGTTAGATGTTCCAAAGAAGGCGTTAAGCTCCTAAGCTTTAATAAGGTCTTTAATTAAAAAAGGGGCGCTACTAATTAGATAATCCCGACATCTACACTCCCTTAATAAGATTAAAAGCTCTCCAGTTCTGTGAAACGTTATTCGTTTTTAAAAGTTACTATCTTTATCCCAGAAGGATCCATCTTTAATATCTTTAAAGGTTATTACTTTATTAATAAGGAAAATGGCAGATAAACTAGATAGCTTTTCAGTAAGGGCAGATAATATAGGTTTAAACTTCTTTAAGAAGTAATAAATATGCCCTATTCCCGAGATTCTATATACTCTCTGTTCCGGTATTAATTTAAGCTTAAAATAGAAAAGAGATACAGTTATTTATTTAAATATCTTATTAATAGTGTGAGAAAGGCCCTTATCGGTTTGTATTACAGTCTTTAATTTCAATATCGCCTTAACATCATCTAGCTTTAATATAGGGCCTTTAAAGGTTATATTAAGACGAATATACCTATCTGTTCCTAGTGATCTTTTAATTAAGCTTTAAAAATCTTCCCAGCTCTTACAACCCTTAATAAGGGATATATATACCTTAAAAAGCCGTATAATAAAGTTATTCCTAAATAGACTAGGCTTTATATTTTACGACCTGATGTGTGCCAACCCAGTTCTGATATTAATTAAAAACTGTAGTGTGGATATTTTAGGATATAACGTGTGAAGTTCTGTTATTATAATAGTAGTTAGGTTATTTTACAAAGCCTTAACGTCTTGTAGTGAACCGACTCCCTTAATAAATTTTAGTTTAAAATAACTAAAGGTATTATTAGTTAAGAAAATATTTAGAGATATAGCACTTACGTAAGTGCTACAGTACAGCTTTGTGCCTTATTAATTACAGCTGTTAGATAAATCTAAAAACATAGTATAAGACACTTACACCTCTTAAACATTTACGTTATTAAGGCTTTAGTAGATATTATAACCTGTATAAGTAAGTATAAATAGTCACTTTAACCTTATTTATTCTAGACTTACTAATCCTAATAACCTCTTCTTTAGCACTGTTATAGTTTGTAAAAAGTAACATAGACAGCTTAGACGTAATAGCCACTGGAAGGCTAATCTTAATACTTATTAAGGTTATATATAAGGTGTCTAACATTTATATACTCCTATTATAAGTCTCCCTTAATATTTGTTCTAAATATCGTGCAAGGTATATAACGTTATTTAAAAATGTTAAAAGTATCCTTATAGGAAAAGATAAGAAAGGAATGTTTTTAAACAGTCTGTTATAAAAAGCTACATCTGCTAAGCCCTTAAAGGTTATAATACATTCCACCGCTAACCATCCCTTAAGAAACATAATAAGAGTAATTAACCCACCTTTTTGTTTATCAGCATTCACTTTCTTAAAGTTGTAATTATAAGGCTTACCAGCGCTTATACTAAATGTTAATTTAAAGTGCCGTTAAATAAGAACCGGAAGATCGATACACTTTTTTAAAAGCTTTAGGATTGTTATTAGGATAATGCCTCGTATACTACCACCATTAATATAAAGGATGCTAACTCCCGCTATTAGGGTGTGAATATGTATTAAGACTTGGCATTTAGCTTTATAGAGAAAGTAAGCATTTACTGTGAAGAGCTATAAGTTATCTGGAGATACCTTTTTAAAAACTCTTATATAGTTTTCATAAACGTAATAGCTGTATTTTAGTTTATATTGTGGCGCTCTGTGGATGTAAATAAGGCAGGTCTTATAACACTTTATAATAGCCCATTTTACTATGTGTTTCTGTAAAGTTTAGAGGTGGATTTATATAGTGCTTTCACTAGTTTGACGTCCTGCTTTAAATAGAGAATATATATACTTTATAATAATATATATAAAGTTATTAGGTTAAAGGTTATTAGGGTAATGTGTAATTATAAAACGTGTAGCCTTTATATATTTATCCCTATATAAAATCTAAAAGATATTATCTGGGTGAAAAGTTAAGAAGTAATTAATATTAACCTATATTTAGGATTAATCGACTTACTATATATATCTGGGGGGTAGTAGTCTAATATAAGGCTTAATATAATAGTCTTAACACTAAATGTTTTTAAGTCTTTAACCGCTTATATTAAAGATATAAAGTTTATTAAATGTTTTACTAGATTTAAAGTAATAAGGTTAAATAAGTGTAACCCTTTTATAAAGTTAAATTTTAATTATATTAACTGGCTAAATGTAATCTCTAAGAAGGATATTAGATAATATGTAGAAAAGAGTAAATTTCCACTTACCCTTCTTAGCCGCATCTTCTTTAAGGTGCTTTATATATGCTAATGGAGCTTATGGCGACCTTTTAAAGATGTAAGGTTATTCTGTGGAATCTTAACAAATGTGATGTTATAGCAGAACTTTAATAATTTTATAGATAGTCTAATAAGCTTTTATTTAAAATCTTAAAGTGTTTTAATTATTTAAGAATTATCTATAAGCACGATAACTTTAGGGAGAATGTAGTGAATATGTATTAACTTAAGGGCTTTTATAGAATTTTCTAAATATTATAAGTAGTTATTAACATTAACGGTATTATAATACGGGAGGTATAGTATATTAGTAAATGGGAAGAGAAGTTTTAAATAAGTAAGATCTTTAAAATTGACTACAGATTTAGGGAGGTTTAGTTAATTAACTGTTAAATAACATCTGTACCCCTTATAAGAGGTTATCCGCCGCCTAAGTTAGATTAGAAAGGTGGTGGTAATGAGAATTAGATGCTTTTCTAAGCTAGTATCGGGATCTAGGAAAATATAAGTGCTCCCAGAGCTGGTTAAGGTTAAGCGTTTAGTAATACTAAATATTTTCTTATTTTAAGATTTTAGGAATAATAAGAGGCTAGGATATTAGGTAGAAGGTAAAGGTAGGGATTAAACTAATAATTAAAGTTACCTAGTTATTCGTATTATAGATAATGTTCCGTTATTAGTAAGGCTAAACTATTTTATATACTGATAAGTTATTTTAGTGATTCTTACTATTAAGGCACTTCGTTACAGAGAAGTTTAATCTGCTAAGGTAAATAAGTTACGTGCTTAGTTCTTATAAACTAAAAAGTAAACGGTATTTTAAGACTGGCTTAGGTAGTGGCGGCTTAGTGGATCTTTTTATAAACCTGACTGATAATTAGAATATATAAAAAACTGAGTTAATAACGATTTTATTTTAAGGTACTCTTTAACCTTTATGGCTGTGTAGGTATAAGTGAGATTTGACTTTTATTTATAATTTATTTATTAGAAATACAGCATGTTAATTTAAGTAGGGTTATAAATGCGTAATTATATGTATATATAAAGTAGGGGCTAAGTTTAGTATCTGTATTTAGATGTTTTTAAAGAAGTCTGGGAGAAAACTCTTAATATAGGGCTTTACCAGGTTTTAGCTTCTGCTGCAGTAAACTATCTTAAAGAATTACTTTTTAATAAGAACTTTAAATAGGCTTGGTCCCTGTAGTTACTTTAGTAACTACCTGCTTGGAAAATTAATGCTCTGTTAAGGCTGGGACATTTTTAGGGAAGATAAATTATTAGTAGGGTCTTTAGTTCTAAGTGGTACCGGCTTATTATGAAGCTTAAGATAAGGGTGAAGTGGTACTTTAATTAAATTAACAGCTGTGTATTAATGCTAGTGTGTTGAGTAATAACCTCTCTGTAAAGCTAGCGTGGAATTTTTCTCAGTAATATATTTAGTCTGCTTTTAAAGTTAATATATAAAGCTAGCGTACTTATATTAGCGCGGTATTATTTTAGGATTAATTTATTATTATTAGTAAATATTAGGTAAGAATGATGCGTTAGCGCTTATAAGTATGTGCTTTAATGTGTTTTTTTTAACTTTATTATAAAAGATATCCTTATAACTGATGTCTTAATTTTACCTAAGATAATTAATTAAAGCTATGGTAAGTCCTTAATTTGTACGACCTCTTAAAGTTATTAAGGAATTATTCACTGCTTACTTAAAGGTGAGTTACGTAATGTTTACTATAATAGCTGAAATCTATAGCTAGCTTATAATTAAGCACCTTAAACTAAGTCTTAAAACCTTATAACGCTACTATAAAAAGTTAATATTTTATATTTATTAGAAATTATAAGGCCGACACTTATTTTTTTACAGTAAAAAGCCTATCCGTCTTAGGGTGCTTAGCTTAGAGTTAATAACCTGGGAGGAAGCTGTAGTTTAAGAGCTTATAACGCCCTTTAGTGAATGCGAGCCCTTATTTTATATAGCTATGCTTTAGTGTGAGATAAGCACTATTTTAATGTTAACTTTTTATTATTTAATTACTAATGGAATCTCTGGGGTTAAAGTATTACGTGACTTACTTTTTATACTTTCCGGTAAACACCTATCCTTAGAAAGATAAGAGGGAGAAGCTATAAAGGATTGGCTTAGTAAAGATTATAATGCCAGTATTAAGGTTATTAAGAGTGCTAAGGTGGCAGGATACCCTTTTACATATAATGAACAGGCTGTAAGGGTAATTTAAACGCCTTTACTATGCTTAGTTATCGTTTTACGTAAGACCACGGCTTAGATCGTTATTAAGGTAAAACAGGAATATATAACTATCTATGCTGCTCTCCTTACTGTAATGGCCTAGGCTTGTTATAAACTAGCACTAGGAAGCTGTGCTGTGGATGGCATTTGGTTTATAACCCTTATAAATACACGTTTATTTACCCGACTTTCTAATGGTGTGAATCCTGGGGTTGGTGTTTATATAACGGCAACCATTACGACATCTTAACCCTTAAAATCGAATTTAAACACTTAGTTCTAGAAGGAGGCTTACACTTTATATAAAGTAATCTATCCTTAACATATAAGATACTCTGTGGTTTAACTTACCATTACAGTTAAGAAGTAGATACGGTTAGATACTAGCCTGGAGGTGGTAATATGGTTTATAAAGACCATTATGGATTATAAGGGCATGCTGTTAAACCTTAGTAAGTTAGATATTAAGATGGTTTACGGGAATTTTCAAATTCTTTAAGTTTAGGGCTCTGTGTTAAGGACTTATATTAAAGGGGAAGATATTATTAGTGTTATAACCGTTATTAGAGAGCTGCACCTTATTTATAGTTTAATAAGTGGGACTGATGGACTATTACTAATGATAATAGAATTACTTAAACGTTTAGTAATTTAAAAGGCTTTATTTATTAGAATAAAGTACTTCCACTTAAGTATTTTAAAAGAGTAAGGAGCTATTACGGGAAATAATCACTAACAGTTACTAGTTTTATTATTTATTCTCTTTATAATTACCTCTGTTACTTTTATAGTACGTTTTTATAATTTCCTTATAACGGTAAGGCTTACCGTATGCAGCTTATCTACTGTAATAAATAAGACCCTTATCTTTTAATAACTTCCCTCAGCCTTTTTATCTTTACGCCGGCAGGTCCTTAAATACTCTTATTTAATTAGATAGTTTTTCTTCTTTTATCTATACAGCTGGGTTATGTTAGGTTAGTCCCGTAAGGCTTTAAGGTTAAGAATACGTTTTTCTAAGCCTTAAACTCTATTAAAGAAGCTTAGCGAGTAATTTATATAAAGTTTATTACGACATACTAATATTTAAGAGATAAATAAAAATATTATAACATAACCCTAATACCATTTATCTTATTAAACCTTAAATAAAGACACGTTGTCCTTTTAAGGCATCTAGATAAACTTAAGGAGATATAGTTAACTAGAGATTATATTATAACGCTTTATCCCCACTACTCTTAAAGCCATTACACAGTATAAGTTAGTACTATGTTCCCCCAGATTATAAGTTAATAATAGCCTGGTTTACATCCTTTATATCCCTAAGCTTTACCTATAGTGTTATTTTATATTTAGTAATAAAAGCTAGTATATTACGCATTTTATTCAGACTGTTAATAAATAAGCTTGAAATGTAAATTCCTTTTACTACTAACAGCTTGTTATTAATTTAAAACGCTCCATCTAGCATCCCTAGTATAATATAGTGTCCTCCTTACTTAAGTTAATGAAGATGGGTGTTGATTAACTTATTATTAGTGATTATACTAATAATAATGTTAAGGCTTTTAGTATGCTTCGTTCCCTAGTGATTTAATTCCCCAGTAGTAATATAGTTATAACTACTAAGGTGAAAGACATCTTTACACTTATTCTCCTGCCGTGATATTCTAATAATATAATTAGCGCCTATTACCCTTGTGAATTAAAGTGCAAGGTGACCTAATCCTCTAATTCCCACCACCTTAATCCTTTATCCTTTTAAGCGCTACTTTATAAGACTAGTGCTGTTACCAGTACAGTTTACTAGTGCCGAGTATATAGTGACTCCCGTATATATTATTAGTGTAGTATGTTTAGACTGGAGTGTATTTAGGATTTTAAACATAAAGTGCGACAGGCACCGCTAATATCGGGTAAAACTACTTATTGTTATTACCCCCTTAGCTGTAACTAAATGGAAGACGTAAAAAGTGGTTAATACGTGTAGGTAATAGTTCTCCTTTCCTCTAGCGCATTTTACACAGTTGTTCCTATAGTGGATAATAAGGGGTAGTGAATAGTTTAGGCAGTTATTTAATTAAGTGCTGACTTTAATACGGTTACCGACTTTAATAGCTTAAACGTCTAACCTAACACGTTTGATAATCCTAATAATCTTATGGCTAATAACAGCTAAGTACTTTATTAAACCCTAATTAGAACGTAAAATGTAAAGGTTTAAGTTATAATATTTACAGTATGTAATCTGTATATTAATATTAGTGTCTTCCTATAATTTAGGCTTAAAAGATCCCCATTTTATATACCCTTTTATAATAGTAGGATTATAGGCTAACCAGCCTTAAAAGTTATTACTATCCATCCTATAACTCATTTTCACACCGTTATAATTTTATAATGGTAATTAAGGCTAAAAGAGGAATTAGAGAATTAAAGCGACACTTATTTACTCCTTTTTATATCACAGCTTTAATATAGCTGTTAGTTAGGTTAAAGCTTTAACTTTTAATTAATTATCCGCCGTTTACAGATAAGAGTGACAAGTTACAGATTAAAATATATAGTGAGAGAGTAAGAGGGAGGTGAATGTTTATATATTCTTAGGTGGTTGTAAGCTGACACATTTATGCTAAAATAATCTAGCTTAATTATATAATACCCTAAGCGTGCTAGTTTCCCTTAAAGGTATAATATATGACAGAAAATTAAATGATTAAGGCTGTTATAAATCGTTAAGGTCCTGTTTTCTCCCCTTTCAATCAGTTCTTCCCCATTCCATAAAGCTTAAAACTGTATCCAGACCTAAGATTAGTTAGAATACCTTAAGTCCTTTACATTTTAATAAACTTCCTATTAAATTCTATTATAATAAAACTTAAGATAGGCATCGCCTTTATTATAAGGAAGCTAATAACGACGGAAGCACTTAACGTGGCTTTTAAGCGTCGCATACTGGCTTAATACAGCTTAAAAATGGAAATACCAGTTTATATCTACACACTACTAGAAGGATTAGGGCTGCCACCTATAGTGAGCAGATAAATTTAGGTTTTAAATAAACTTTAAGATGTTAGGAATCTTTTAGATAACAGGACTCTTACGTGGAATTAAGTGTTTATAGGATTTGATATTAGAGAACATCAGTGCCTATAATTATAAGGCTGTTATACCATACTTGGTTTAATTAAGCTATAGCTTTACCTTAGGAATATATTAGTTTTAAAACTGGGTTATTCTTTTTTTACTTAAATAAATAGGTTTTAAAGTAGTAATATAAGATAACGTTAAACTAAATAGCTTAGTTTATTTAGTTTATTAAATTCTAGGTATTAAGTAATAATTAAAAGCTGTAATAAATGCTAACTACCAGTTTAGTTAAGGGTTAGTGTTTTAATAATATTTCTATGTATGTGAAACTAATAACTTTAACTTACACCCAGGCTTAATCTATCTATCCTTGTAAAAAAATCAACCTAGTCACCTTCCCACAGTTTCACTTTAATTAAATATAAGCGTTTAAGTTATTAATGTTAATAGATTAGTAATATTATTTTATACCTAGAGATGTAAAGGTTATAGAGATTTAAAAACTTAAAATGTAACTATGTAAATTCCTAGGCCTTTAAGTATAATAGCCCCCTTAAATAACAGTCCAGACGCTCTAGCTTTATAAAGGCCTAAAGGAAGGAACGTATATTCTTATTATTAGTGGGAGTATCCCTTTTTAAGAACTTAATCCTTAATTTGTAAACATTATCTAAATCTGGTACCGTACCTACCGTAAATCTTCTATTAATTGTAATAGTAGTGATAGATAGGAATCTGTTAATAAGCTAAAGTATTAGATAAACACTTTCTGTTAATTCCTCACTTTAATAAAGAGTCTCCAGGGATTTTAATATAAACCTATCTATATATATATAGTGTAGGTTACAACTGATTTAAAGTGGTGTAGTTATTAGATTATTAAAGGTGTAATTAAAGTTAACTTTCTGAAGTTAAGAGAGTGTATTTAAAAGACTTATTATAGTGAATTAGCTTTAACGCTTTTCCCTTAGGATATTAATTCCAGACTTATCTTATAATGATAACCTGCTTAATATTAGCAGGTCTTTCTATAGGGTGTGGTAAATTATTATCTCCTTATTAGGGATGGAGTTCTTAAACGTAGCTAACAGTCTTTTTATATTAGCTAACGTATTAAGAACGGTAATGTAGTAAGTGATAAATAGGTATCTTATTATTATTAATCTTTTACTTATATATCTGTAGGAACATATTACAGGTAAAGGGAGCTTAGAGAAGATATGGAAGATAATCTTACTTAAAAGGCGGTCCACTCTGTAAGTGGACATTATAGGTGTTTCTACTTCCTTTTCTAACTGGATTTAAAGGAGTGTAAAAGCTGGGAAAATAAAGTTTAAGGATGTTAAGAAAGAGTAAGATCTTTATACTTCACTTAAGACTGGAAATAGCGTGCTTATTATAAATCTAGTTCTTTAAGGCTTATTAAATGTGTATAGTGTTACTTAACTTACTAATATAATGTAATAATTATAATATACCATTTACACGTTTATAAAGTTTAATAGATAATTATTATTAGATTTATTTACATGTTTATTATCAGCGTTAGCTGTTTTACTAAATTAAAGCGTGCCTTAACATATAATACTAATAACCTAAGGGGATTTCTCTCTTTTACTCTAATAGTTAGTATTAACCACTTATTTTAAATTATTAGTAGATCGTTAAGTATAAATAGTGGAACGGCTATTAATAATAACTTTCCCAGGCTAAGCCGTCCTTTACTTTATATCACTTAGTAATGTATTAAAGATATGTGTAATCGGCTGGAGATCATTAAGTTAAGTGGAGGAGGATATAGAATTATATAACTTAACGTAAATACCGTAAGTGACCCTTTAAGTGCCATTTTAATCTTTTATAACAAACTATCCACAGGTGATAAACTTAAGTAACGGATTTAAATATTAGAAAGATAGGTAAGCGCTTTTAAATAATAAAAGTGAGAAAGTATTCTAAGTTATTAAAAACCTAATTACCCTATATTTAATAATATATTATTAAGTACTTTTAAAACCTTATTAGAAACCTAGGATAAGGAAGAGGGTTTACTACATTAATGTAAAATTTATTAATCTTTAGAAGAAGGCTTACACTTAGATAATATAGCCCTTTAACCCCTTTCACTGGTATCCTTAATGTGTAAGGTTATTAATTTGTTAAATGGTGTCTGGAGTTATACTAATAACGTTACTGCGATTTCTGAGGTATATAGCTTTAAATTAGGCAAAGTGCGCCTGTTAATAAGGAATAGTTCCAGTAAGATCCCATCCTCCTATTTCAAATGGTGTAAATATATCACTATAATGGAGAGCTAGCAGTAGCCTGTGGAAGTAGTAGCTTTACACCCTACTTATTATGGGATCTGTAGAATATAGGGTAGAGTAATAGAATAATATAGGGAGACTTTAAAACTTATTATAACCTGTTAATTAATAGGTTTATATAGGATATGGGTATTAGGGTCCTAACTAACATTACTTTATGTATAAACCCTTTAAGTCTTTAAACCGTTAGTAGATATATTTAAATATAAAATAGTTAGTTAAAAATATTAGATATACTGTAACTGCCTTAATAAAAAAGCATACTACTTCTAGCTGGGCTGTTAATATGCCGTTAACACTTTAATTGTAGCCGAAATGTAAGGAGGCTATCTCAGGCATAGTAAGTAACGTCTCTATATACAGTAAACTCACTGTAATTACCATACATAACCTTAGACCTGTTATAACGAACACTGCACATTCTTAGCAAGCTTAAAAACCTCCAGCCCTATAACCCACACCTATTACTATTACTAACATTATTACCATAATCTATATTAACTGAGGGTAATGTGATTATTGTTGCTAGCTAACCATCAGAGGTCAGGCTCAGGGGCGTAAGGCAGGGCCGTGCGGGCTTTATGTAATAGAGGTGGCATTAAGCATTATCTACACGCTGCTAGTCAGGTCTGATATTTAACATTCGCCACCGCCTATTATAATGGGAATGTGTAAAGTTAGAAGGAATACAGTTAGTAGTAAAAGATATAGTAAATGTAATACCTACATCTAAGAACACCCTTAAAGGTTTTACTGTTACCTATATATTATCGTTAACAGTAATGTTAAATATAGCTTTACAGAACAGAGTTACAGAGAGGAGATATAGGTAAAGGACGTAGTATAAATTAAAGGATACGTTTAAGGCTTAACCAGTAACGTAATAGTAATTAATTAATAGTGCTTATTATAAAAATGGTTAATTTACGTCGTTTTTAGTTTGTAAGATAGTGTGTTTAACTGAACTTAGGGGGTCGCATGCAGTTCCAGGCTGTTAGATCTTTAAATAAGAGATGAAATTGTAAGGGTTAAGGTTATTTATAATACATTATACATAGAGACACTGCCCCTATACCCTATAACGGTTTTAATTAGAAAGTAAGAAAAAAGGGCTGGAACGTATAACTTATAAGTGTAGATAATAAAAGTAAATCTGTTCCTAAAAAAACAAAAAACGTTATATTTAACGTAGCCTGTGGGGTTATTATATTATAACCTGTACCTGGTATAGACTTAAGGGACTGATTAGGTTAAGATAAAGTGTATAGTAGGACGTTAATAAGTTAATAAGCGTTTTAAAGATGGCTTATTAAGCTAGCACTCTTAGATGGGGATATAATGTCACTATAGGTTACTGTCACTATAATACACAGAGGTGAGTCTAAACAGTAAGATATAAATAAATAACGTAATATTAGCGTAAGGGACTAGAGTCCCTTACAGTCATTATGGTCACAATGGTAGCTATCTATATTAGTTATTTAAGAGCACCTTATACCTTACTTAAAGGCCTATACTTAGTTAGAGACTAAGCATTCCTTCACAGAGTAACACTTACCTAGTATAGTGTTTAGTACTCAGTTTTAAAGCACTCCTGCTAAGATTAAACATCCTCCTATTAGCTGTAGGGTTACACCTATTAGCCTAATATGCACAGTGAGTGTACTGTTAGTCCTATAGGGGCTTTATTAGGCCGCGCCGGCCCCTAGTGACAGCCTAAAGTCGTTACACATTAACGTGTTTTAAGCAGTCGGTTACACATAGCTGTGTCTAGGCGCGCGTATGTGCAGCTGCACGTGCGTGGGGGGCAACTCTTTAACACCTTTATAACTTATAATTATTACTATAATTATACTACTACATATAATCTAATATGCCGTGTTTTAATAAAAACCTAGGTAAATGTGTAAGATTAATAAGAAGCACTGTAAGGAAATTGTAATTCCATTTCTAATAAAAGGCTTAGAAGGACTATAAAGGTAACAGTGAGATAGCATACGTATGTTTACTTAGGTTTATTACCCGGCTATCCTTTTTTTAAACTTTAAAAGAGGACCCCTTTAATTTAATCCTTTTAATGACCTATAACCTGATATCTGGTATTAGTTACAGCTGAGCACAGTTATATTACAGCTGTGGAAATTTACTGTATTAAAAGAACATTTATAGTGTCACTAGGGATGTGGGGAGGTAATTTTAGGAAGGTAGTCTTATATTATGGCTAAATAACTGTACCCTGTCTGTTATTATGGGGAAATATGCGTATCTGGATTCTTCCCATTTATAGATAATAATGTATAATAAATAGTTAGTTTATATAAATTTTCTACAGCGGTGTTAAAGTTTAATAAGCTACCTCCTATATATAAAATTATCGTTTTGTAACTTTATAATAACCTGCCTGTTTTCTCTTAGTGGGTGTTAGGTGAATAGGGAAAGTAGCGCTGGCGTTACACGTTACAGGTATAGGGAGGAGTGGAATTAGTGGCTTAAACCTGTTATAGAGGTAAGCGGTAAGGTTAGGGAGTTAGTGTTATAAAGGATAATAAGGTAAGGGTGACCCTGTCCTGTTATAAGTAAGGGAGTTAACGTAAGGTGAGTAAACCTTAAATCTTATAATCTTAAGTGAAGTTAACAGCTTATTTATTTATCTTAACTTATTACTAATATTTACGTGTGCTTATAAATTTAAAGTTATTTTTAAGCTAGGGATATAAAGAGATTAGGATATAAATGGTTAGACTTTATCCTAATAGTTTAAAACGTTATATTTACAGGAATTTATTCTCCTGCTTATCACCTATATATAAACTTTATACCCAGTTAATGTAAACAGGCTATTAGCAGATAATTACCTTAATTAATAATGTGTAGGGAGTAACTTACAGTTTAATTAAAAATATATAAAATCTTTAAGTTAAAGTCTTTAATTATATGTTTAAATTATATGCTTATTTATCTCTCCTCTCTTACTCTAACCTATACCTTATTCTCTCAGCTTTTAGAATTTTTTACTAATATTTTAATAATTAAGTATAGTGCCGCTTATAATAAAAACCCACATTAATATTAACAGTACTGGCAGTGTGGAACCCTTAAAGATTAAAGATTAGATTATAATCTCTGATTTAGGAGAATGTAAGAGGGTGTAAAACTATATTACCTAACGAAAATACCGTTTATATTAGGTTTGTAACGGAATATGGGAATATAAAAGCTAATATTATCATATAAGAGAGAAAGAGAAAAAGAGGAAGATAACTTAAAGTTTAATATACAGCTCTTATAATTATAAATCAGTAGAAGAGCTCACTTTAAGCCCCTAGATACCCACTTATGGACAGTTGTTAACACCATATTCCATTTTAGTAGACAGAGCGCCCTTAATGCTATATGGAATCGTACAGCCTGCGGCCACACATTTCCCCACACTATACTGGGAAATTAAAGGCAATTAACATAATTTTCCAAATATATAATATAATAATGTTTCACTCCTAGTTACCAGTGATCCACTCTCCTATAATATACGTTATATAAGTGTAATATAGTAAAGATGGTAATAATTTTACTAATTATAAGATTAGTGGATTTATAAGGACTAAGAGGTTTAAGTCTTAGGAATTAGCACAGGTAATATTAATATTAAATAGGAAGCTAAATAGGGAGAATGGCTGTGGGACACCTAATTTACCATATAGGAGCCTTATTAAGGAAATCACAGTATATATCCTAAGTTATTATAATTCTCACGTCACTTTAATATTTTTATATTAACTTACTTTATATTTACCTTAAAGACCTATTTAAAGATAATTACTAATGGTAAACGGAGTTAATGCTTATACTTTACATAATTTATAAAATGTGATATTATTATAATTATAATTATACAGCTGTTATAAGGGTAATTAAATAATGTATATGTTTTTTAAAGATGTTATGTAAGGAGGTGCCTTGCTAGGCTGTTAATCCGCCATAACTTGTTACGCTAGCTCTTACCCACTTTATCATCCGCCTATCTGTAGAAAGGATAAAAAGCAGTCTGAAGAATAGTTAGTGTAATTTACACAGCCCTTTTTATATCTTCACCCCTAGTAAACTTTATTATATTACAGCGCCTTTAACCGTGGTACGGACTCTTACATTATGTGTAAAGTAGAGTAATTACCTTTACTAACTTAATTTACACTAGGTACAGCTTCTCCCTATTTACTATATCTACAGCTTAAGAGAATAAGTGTACTATATAAGCCCTTTTTAAAAAGTTGTAACTTATTACAGATAGCTTAATTATTATAAATGGCTTAATTCTATTTAACTGTCAGTTCACTTTATTAACATATATTAAATTATAAAAATCGTAAATAGACTTCTAAAGTTATTCACTTTATAGCTTTTTCCTTAAGTGATCCACATTCTTTTTATAACGGTTATATTAAGTTACTAGCTCTGTTCCTTTAACTGCGGCGTGGGTGTAGTAACCTATAAACTTTATTTAATCTAAAACCTTAATCCTCTTATAGCGCTATCTTAACAGCTTAGGATATTAAGTTACTTTATATCTTTATTTATCCGTTAGGGTTATTAATACGTTATTATAGTGGAGAAGGTGGCTAATAATGTAAATAATGTTATACTGTAAAGCACTTTTAAAACAGATTAATTAGCAGTTTACATTATTAAAATTTAACATATAATACTGTATATATACACTAAAATCTCCTTATTAATACCTTATAATCTTATTTCATTCTTTAAGAGTAAGAGCTTCTATTAAATTCATCTTATAAGTATCTACTTGTTTTTAAATATAGTAAATATTATTATTAAACCTTTTACCTAATTTACATTTAAGATTATACCATTTAAGTGATTTAGCTAATCTAATAAACTAGCCGAGACAGATAAGGTGGCACCTTTCCTTTAAGTAGAAGGTAGCTTTATTAAAAGCTACTTAAACGCTAATAAAGGAAAACTTAATATTATAGAAGATAGGCTAAGTTTACCACTTTTTTTTCTAATATAACTGTAACTAATTAGAATTTACCAGTACTGTAAGTATATAGATCTCCTTAAGGCTATAGAACGTATTCTTAAAAGTATTATCAGTAAACGTAAGTGTTATAATAGGTATAAAAGGGTTATAAATAAGTATATTATCTTCTCAAAATGTAAATTCCTTTAGGTTTACTATCCCCCCCGACCTTTTAACGTGTTTTAAATTAACTTTAAGTATAACGTGTAGCTAATGTTCTTTAAAAAGTGGTAGGAAAAGTTAAAATTTTATATCCTTATAAAGTAAACAGTTAATAAAGGCACCTAAGCACGTAACCGTAGCTCCTGTAAAGATAAGGTTTGCTATTATCTATACCTGTAGGCGCTTATAAGGAAATATCTCCTCGTCCTATATCTAGAGATAATTTAAAAGTAAAGCTAGGTCTTTAATAAAGATGCCAGATTTTATTTTCTTTAAAGTATTAAGGTTATAACTTAAGGTAAGGTAGGTGTTAATCCACTATTATATAAGTTATTAATCTATGTGGCAGATGTAGCTTAGTAAATGTACTTACGTTATGGATATCACACAGGATATCTTCTTTTATCCTAGCTTTAATCCTCTTTAAGTACATTATATTAAGGATCTTTTAATACGTGATTATACTTAATGTTTTTTTAATTTTAGAGTTTTTCAGTCTTTAAACTAAATAAACTTTAAATAATAGGGCGTCACATCTGCCTAATACTTTATCTGGTTTAAGCTTTCTAAGTTTACAGAACCTAAGTGAGGTGTTAGTATAGAAAGTGCACTTAGGTAGAGTATCTTACATTATCCACTTTTACTCCTCCTCCTTAATTATCTTTTTAATATTCTTATTATAATTAGCTCTAATAAGCCCCTCTACTTAAAGTCTGTTTAACAGGGTATTATAGAATTTAACATTCTCACTGTTAAAGTTAGAGTTAACCTTAAACTTAAGATCACTAGTATTAGTATTATAGTTATTAGATTCCTCGTCTAACTAAGAGCTATAATTAAAACTGGAGTTTATATCCTGAGAAAAACGCTAAACGAGCTTAGCTTTTCGCTTTATTCGCCTTTATCCTCTCCACGTATTACCCATCCCTCCTTTAAATATCTTAAGAATAATATCCCTTAAGTTATTTGTAAAAGGAAGAAAGTTTAAGAAAACCTTATTAGGATTAAATATGTAACTGCCCTGTAAATGGCACAAACCTCCCATACCTATTATTAAGCTTAGTGGTTAAGATTAGGATATATTAAAAATATAAAGGTAGATCTAATAGGGTTATAAGAGCAACAGGTAAGCGCAGCTTACACAGCACTGTAAATAGGCTTTAAACCTAATAAGGGACCGCTTGCCTATTAAGGCGGAGCTATATGTAAGACAAATAATACAGTAATATACCCCCTACTGTATAGTTAAATTAAGCTTAATTAACTTATTAAACATTATATAAGATATATTTAAAAGGTAAGGCTTAGTAACGGGTTGTTTACTAGTTATTTTTAAGCCTCCGCTGCGTATTATTAAATAGTAATCATAATCACCCCTTTTCCACTACTCCTCTCCTCTTATCAGCTACTTATGTTATTAGATTACCTTAAGCTTATTCTTCCTTATTAGGCTAGCTTATAATTTACATTTATAATCTTATTAATTTACTAAGAAGCAGTAGTGTTAAATATTACAATTATTTAAGTTATTATAATAATAAAACCTTACACCTCCTCTTTTAACAATAGTTAGGTGAAACGATAGAAAAGAAATAAAAGCGGGGAGAATTTCCGAAAGAGATGGCTAACACTGGTGAAAAACTTACGTTAGCTTTATATAGTATATAAAGTTAAATTTCACCTCTCTTTAAACTAGAAGAATTGGTATTTTATCTACAGATCCCGAGAGGAATTTATCCCTCTTTTAACGAAAAATAATATTATATAATACTTATAATCTATATTATTCACTTAATATGCTAATAAGAATTAAGAAATGTAATACCCCCTTTTAGTTATAGCTATAATCGTAAAAGCAGTCACCCTAATATAAAACTGATAAAACGGATATAAAGCATTAATAATTATAACATATAACTCTTCTCTAAATACTTATATTAAGCTTAGAAAAAACTATATCTACTTTAATTAGCAGGCTAGTAGGGAAACGAATTAGAATAATTACAGCTTATTATAATTTAGTTTACTAACGGTGATGCTTTTTAAAGAGGTATATTTAAAAGGTAACCTAGTAAGTGTTTTTATTAAAAAGCTATATAAAACCGAAAATAATATCAGTTTAATTAACGTCTTATAATGTAAATAACTAAATAATAAAAATATCACAGATGTATTATTATATCAGGTTTTTATAACATTTTATATAAATGTTAACTAACTACTATTTATAATAAACTGCTAAATGTGCGTGATAAGTAAGTTAACTAGATAAGCGAGTTAACCACTTTACTAAAATTAGGTGGTGTGTATATAAATGTGTAGTAAGAAATTTATAAGGTTACTAATAAGTTATTAACATCTTTTTACATACACGCCACTTAATTTTAATAAAGTGGTTAACTTGCTTATCACGCACGTTAATAGTATTAAGTCGATTATTCCTGCTTTAAGTAAGTGAGTTAACAGCGTTCTTCAGCTCTCTTTATAGAGAATCTTTTTAATAATATAAGATGTTTGGATTAGAAATGTAAATATATACTAAGTGTACGTTATTTAAAGTTTCTAAATAGCCTGAGACTATTAGATTAAGTAGTATTAAAGGGTTAGGGTGGCAGTATTCCTTAATAAAAATTACTGGCTTTTAAGGGAGATCTGGCTCCCAACCATTATTATTATTAGAAAAAAGGGGGTTTTGGCTAGGGGTTCTGGCCAGAGGTTAGAACTGTTAAAAGAGCCTGGAAACCATTAGAATAATAGATTTGTAACTATTACCACAGACGCGTAATTATAGCCGCGTGGCTTTACCACGCGGCTTGCCACTATTTATAGTTATAAGGAAGGTTCTCTAGCTAAGCCAGAGAACCGTAGGAGTAATATAACCACGTAGTTGCAACCCTTTTAATTCCACAGAACCAGAGTGCAGTGCTTCTAATATAAGTCTTATTTACATAGCGCTTATTCTGATAATTATATGTATTATTAAACTGGTGTAATAATGTAACAGGGAAGAAACTATAAGGAGAACTATAACTACAAAACGGTGCAGTCAGCCTGAAAGGCCGACTCCCAGGCCACTAGTCCTCTAATCGGAGGGATATAAATGTAACTAACATAGAAAAATAGATATATACCTAGTATGGAACAAAACCTAGTATGTGACGGTGCCTAACATAAAATGGAGCCTAGCATGGAATAATAAAGGAAACGCGACTATGGATTAGGTTATCTTCCTTTAATCGAAGGGCTAGAATGTTACTGGGCTTTTAATAGGAGGTCTTTATAGTGAAAATCGTCGGAATAATAATTATTAAAAGAAGTGCGGTTTAAAGAACCACACAGCATAGCCCCTTTTAACGGTGGCACGCGCCAGGGAACGTATTGCTATATATATAAGCGGCTATAATAATATTATATATAGAGCCTAAAAAGAACGACAAGGTCGGCTTAAATAAACGCCTTAAGTTATTATTAAGTAATAGTTATCTTTATTTAGCTATATAAACTTATTTTAACTCCTTATTACATAAGATTATATATTAATTATATTAAGAAATAAATTAAGATGGTGAATATAGATAAGCTTCTCCACTTATTTATACTCTTTAACTAAGCTATTATCCTATAACCACATGTAAACTGGAAATTTACAGTCTTCTGTAATCTTCCTAATAACGGTATAAAGGTTACTATTTTTAGAGATAATAACAAACTTACTGGCGGTTTTATTATAATAAGTAGTAGCCGCATTATCTATAGTGTCTGTAATAATTTATTTATAGACCTTCTTCTTACGTCCTTAGAAAAGCTTTAAAGGGGGGTTTAACTTTACGTTACATAATGGGATGGCTTCCCATGCTTAATTCCCAGGAGTTAATCTGTATAAATTGATAGTTATATGGAAATCTTCCTTATTAAGCTATAAAAAACATTTATTAATAAGAATATCCTTAAGAATGCTGGGGTTATATTACCAACTAACAATTTCTTAAAGTGGTATCTGGTGTTTACCGGTATAGGCTTTCCAGCCTTTAACTTAAAGATTAGAAGTATTAATATATATATAAATGTTTCCATCTGTATTACCCTTTTTAATAGGGTAAATGATAGTGGCTGACATTATAAAAAAAATTAAAGTTATAAATAGGCTGTACTTAAAAGTTAAAGGTAATAGAGAAGAGAATTAAAATATATATAATGTAAAGTTAAAATATATATATTAACATTCTTTAAACTTTTATTTTATTTTAAAATGCTTAAGATTCTGTAATTAAAGATGTAAGCGCTTACTAAAGATAAAAATAGCTTAAATAGTCTTAAAGTTTATTTTAAATCTTTAAGTTTTATTTATAGATATTACAGGTTGTTTAAACTTAAAATATATATCTTAGGGTGTTATGAAGATGTGGACAGGTAAAGTAAAGGTAGTAGTAATATAATAAGCTAAAATTAACGTATTAATAAAGGATATAATTGCCGTTTAGCAGTGGAGCGCTAATGTAATTTTATATATAGAATCTCTGTTAGGAGAGCCTTTTTAGCTTTTTATTTCTAAAATACAGTACGTCTTTATATCGTTTAAGGCAGTTTAAAAGTATATATATTTTATATCCCACTTACCTGTTATTATTTATATGTAAAGTGTATAAATAAATGTCTCCTTTTAACACTTAATTTACAGTTTTAACTGCTGATTTTAAGGCCTAACTTTAAGGCTTAAATATAAACTTACTAGCTTTATTTAATACACTTTACTAATATTCTTATTGCCTTTTAATCTGTTGTTAGTTTAGCGACCTTTTTGTTCTTACTAGTTTAACAGGAGAGTCACTTAGTTAATGTACGGTAAATTATCTAGTCCCCTTTTTTAGGATCTTTAAGCCTTCCACTACTGCCTCCTCTACTAGTTTTAAGCCCTTTGCCAGTTTTAGGCACCTCCCCTGTAAAAGCTTCTCTCACCCTAGTTGGTGGCCAGGGTGTAGTTGATATTAACTTTATTGTTCCCGTTCTTAGGATGTGACTTGTTAACTGGTTTTTAATCTTAGGTAGCGTTAACGTTATTCTACTTGTTAACGATAATAATGTACGATGTATTGCCGTTGACGGCGGCTTTACCTCCCCTGTTAGTGCGCCTTTTAGAGCTAACACGGGTGATGTTGACTTTGGTGAGAATGGGGGTGGCTAGCTCCAGTTTGTAAGAGTTATTTCTTATAAGTAAAATAATTTTATTATAGTAGTTATTATCACATTTAATTAATTACATTTCTACCCCTTATTTGTCATTTAAAGATTTAAAGCCTCTGTTAACTAATTAAAGGTTACTTGGTAACCCACCTTAGGGTCACTTATTAAGTATTCGCTTTTAAGTATAGAGATTAAGGTATATTTTAAATAGCTAGTATAGATACCGTTATTATGCCCATGATAGAGTGTGAGGAAGCTGGTCCTTACGCTAATAACTACATTATTTATTTCTATCTTATTATTTAGACTTACCTCTGTGTATTATAGTGATAGTGACTTATAGTGAAATTATAACCCTGTTTAAGAGTGCTAGCCTTTTTAATCAGTCTTTGGATTACTTAGAACTATTAGCGTCCTGTTATATAACTCTGCCTTAACCTTATTAAACCTAGGCTTAAAGTTAGGTGTAGGTTGTAATAGTAATATTGTGATGTTTTGAAAGTATAAATGTGTTACGATTGTTAAAGAGGAGTAGAGATCTTAGCGAGGTTATAAATAAATATTTAGGGGTTAATAAAATTAGATATTATGTAGTAGAAGCTGTGTAAGATGAAATTAAGAGTATTATAGTAAACGATACTGGTACGTAACTTAGATAAAAATTTTATAAAAGAAAACTAACTTAGGAGATTAGGTATGTGACTTTTTAATTGTTATTATAGTTTACGTTAGGGAGGTAAGGGTTTAAAATATATTATTAAACTTAATTAAATATTTTTAAATTAGGTATTAAATACAGTATAGATTATACTTTTACTGTTATATAAATTCTTATAACAGCCCACTTCTTTAATTCCTAAAGTTCTAAACTTTAACTCTACTGGCTTTTAATACCAGATAACATACTTCCTGAAAGTAAAACGAAGAAAAATAATGAAACCTTGCTAATTATAACATTTTACAGGCGTTTAAGTCCCCTAAGTCCGCTTAAATGCGTTTAAAGCTTCTTATATAGCTATAATTACATGTGGTAGCTTATGGTAGTGGAAATGAAGTATGATGTTAAAAGCTATATAAGGAATAGCAGGTACACCTAATTAAGGTGGTTATAATAATGGTAAGTAAGAATTAGTAAAGGTGTAAGATTTTAACCTAGCCTAAGCTAAGAGGTGTGTGAGGGCTGTGGTTTAAATACTAAGTAATGGTGGTTATTATATTAAAGGCTGTATAGGGCTTAAAGGTAGGTGGTGTGTGTATATGGGGGGGGTATTAGGGGTATTTCCTTATAAGCTGTTTTTATAAGCTTTAAGTCTAAGTGTTAAGGAGTTTTTAAAACCTGAACTTAAAGTGTACTATACTTTTATCCCCTGGCTGCTCCCTAAAAAAACTAGTTTAATTCCTTTAAGATATCTTAGGAAGAATTGCTATTATTATCCTGGTTTATAATTATAGTGTCTATTTATAATTATTTTAAGTGGTTTAGATATGGTATCGCTAGTGACGTTATAACTACGATTATCTAGCATCTTATTTTAAGGTGAAGGAATACCTAAGTTAAAATAGAAGGATTAAGGGTAAAATTCTGGCATTACGTTAGCGGCCTGGTTCCTTTTAAAAAAAAAAAAACAGAGTCTTATAAGGGATAGTTTAACTAGCTGTCAGAAGGGAGATTTAGATTATATATGTTAAGTATATTAATTAAAATATATACTTATAGTTTAGAAGAATAGTGTAATGTACTTAGTTAATGGTTATAATATTAGATTAGAAGCGTACCATCAGGCCTGGGAAACGTATTATAGTTTTTAAGCCCCTCCCAGATAATGTTATAACTAACTGTTAAATATTACGTTAGCTTTTTCTTTTAATAAGGGTGAAACGTTAGTATAAGGTGTACTGTTATTACTAATTTTAAGGCCCTTAGATTCCTTTTACTTTAAGATTAAAGTGGACTTAAAGTTAATAGTACTTTAATTATTAGAATTACTCGATTTAATAAAGCTATCACTACACAGGAGTAGATATAACAGTCTGAAATAAGCTGGTTTAATTTCTAATAACGCTGAAAATAAGTTCTTAACGTTAATTTCTATTAAGCGCTCTGTCTGGCTTTTAAGAATTGTAATATTTTAGTAAGTCTTACATGTTAGGTGGTGTATGGTGTTTAAATACAGGTGGGTGATTAATAACTAAATGGATAAGTGGGTATTATAAGGTTGGTGGATAATATTAAATGTTACTAATACAGGTATTACGTTATAAACTACCTAGTCCTAAGGGTTATTAAGGCTTTATTAAATTTTATATTATGATTTTAAAAGAGGATTACCAGACGGTAAGCACCTTTAAGTTATAAAGTAAGTCTTATTTTAGTTATAAGAAAGGGTTAGTGTAATCTTTAGAATTAAGCTAGTGAAGGAGTAAGTGGAGAACCACAAATATATATTTCTGTAGTAAGCTTTAGGGACTCTCTTAAGGTAGAGACACATTATATAAAATCAGACTGTAACTATAATATAATATGTAAATGTTAATATTATCTTTTAATTATAGTTTTTTAACGCGTAGGGCTTTACTAGCCCCCCCCTCTTTAAATACCCTAATACCTATCATTTTATTAATTTCTTTATAAGTTCTAACGGTAAATAATAGCTTTAAAGGTCTCTGTCTCAGTTATAGCTAACGTTTTAGCGTTACTTTAAGGCTATTAAAAATGTACTTATTAAAGCACAGCCACTCCTTAACTAACCTTACATCACCTATATATAAGGTATAAATTATAATCTATTAAGGGTTTATAAAAAATTCCTCACATCTTAGCTTAATTTTATAATAGAACTATCAACGTCTGAAAAGGGGCTTAACAAAACCGTCTTTTTAAGTATAGAAGACAGTTAACTACATTTAGGAAGTAAGAATAAAGTTTTAGTATAAACCCTAATAAGAAGCGTAGTATTAGCCCTTAGCTACTCTTCCTTACTAAGTATATATAATAGTAATTAAGGAGGCCCATTTACTTAAAAAAGAAGATAAGGACTAATTAACATTTTTATATCCCTATTAATACTACCTTTTCTATTAAATATTATATAAAGTAACTATAAAGGATACCCGTTTACTTAAAATGGTAAAGGGTTATATAATATAGTAAAAGCATATCCTAATCAGCCTTACAGTATCCTTACTAAGACTCTCTTTTACAGAGTAATATATATATTAACAGTTAAGGCCTATTTACCTAAAGGAGACGTTAAAGACTAATCAGCCTTACTATATCCCTACTAATGCCCCTAATCCCTCTAAATATTAAACTTCCTATCTAACCCCTTTTTATTAAGGGAATAGATATATATTAACTATCTGTAAAGGTCTACCTGCAGCTTATTACATAAAGGAGGAACAGCAAATATTAATTAACGCTATTACACCCTTACTAAACTCCTCTTCTCGCTAGATATTACATCTTATAACTATTAAATAAGCCTATCTGCTTAAATTATCTTACATAACTCCCTTTAAATATAAGTAATATTATATACCCTTATTAAACAGTAGTCCTAATCACTATCTGCCAGCATAACCTCCTCTTATTACTATAAGGACCGTATAAGCTAATTAGTAAGATATAGTTTCCATATCCCTAAAGGGGGGTCTATTAAAAGGAGAAAAAGGAGAGATAGATAAAGATATACAGATAAGGGATTCTAAAGTATTAGTGTAATAAAAGGGCTATATACTCCACAAAGCCCCTTTTTAATAAAATATCATTACTAGCTACATTAACAGGGCCTGACTCTCCCTTATCCTTAAAAGGGATAGTGTGATACTTACTCTTATATACCTTATATAATACCTAAAAGGTATATTCTTTTTAAAAATTATATAAGTTACAGATACACTTCTCCCCTATATGGTTTCTTAAGGGCTAGCATAAGTAATATTAAAAAGGTACCTTATAATCTTATATAAAGTTTAAATAACGTAATTTACCCTAGTTCCCTAACCCCCTAAGGGTAGCTAACTATCTGTACTGGCCTTTCCTTAAAAGTTATCCCTTACCTTAAAAGTTCTTATATCTCCCAGTCTACCTTACCTAAAGTGTTATCATACGTTTTCCCACTTTACTAAACTATCCCTACTCTTCTCCTAATCTGTCTCAGGTGTATAGTTATAATGTAAAGCCCTTTTAAGTAATACTGTGATAAATAAGGCACACTATTATATAAGTATAAACAGTTATACTAATCTTATTACACTAATAAAATCTAAAACAGCAGCCCTGTAGTAGTGTAAGAAAGACTCTCAGCTAACCTATTTAATAAGTTCGTCACATTAGGGCTATAAGGAAATAATAATATAATTAAGTGACAGAATTTAAAAAAGGGGGTAAGGGAGCACTTATATATCCTTATCCAGCCCAGCCTTATTATAATAACCAGGTATTTACTTTTTCACACCCTTTTTTAAATGGGAAGGAGAATAAGAATACACTTACACCCTATTCCTAATTTAAAAGGGGGAGCGTAATATACTCTTCTTAGTAGGGTTACTGGTAATCTGGGGTTTTAGGGAACTTAATACCTCCTTTAATAAAGCTTTTAACATTTCTAACTATATATACCTATTATACTGCACTTATTATAATACCTGCACTTATCTTTAACTCTCTTACTCTTACTTATTTATGTATTATTATTATTTTAACCTTATCTTTTTATTCACTTATCTAACTGAGAAACTAAGCCTGTTTCCTCCTTAATATTATAATTATTATTAAGAATTTCCTTTCGGTTTTTAAGCTTACTTTATTATATTAGTTAATATTTTCGTTTATTACCCTTATCGTTACCCTATCACTTACTTTATTAATACTTATTATCACTATAAGAAAACAACCACTCCTCCAAAGCTAACAGTAAGTTCCCAAAGCTAATATGGCTGCATTTAGCCCTAATATATTACAGAGAGTGTTATTTATTTAAAGGTCAATCCTGTATCGGTTCTCTTTAATAAAAGTGAATAATCGAAATAGCCTTATTAAGCACCCCCTAACCTAAGCCGTTACTATTATAACATTTTTACATAATAAATAATTACACCTTAGAAGTTAATATTAAAATTATAAGGTTATACTAGTGCCTACACCTATAAAAAGCTATAGTTCTTACCGACACGGTAGAACATTAATAATAAAGATCTATAAGGATGATAAGGTTTAAAAAAGGGGTAAGGTTATAACTATAAATAAGTATTAGGATGGGAGACGGGAAACTTATTATATAAAGATAAGGATGTGGTATAAAGGAATTAGTTTCTTTATAAACACTTTATATAAACCGATTATAGTTAATTTAATAAGTCTAACTTAAGAGCAGCTTAAAGAAATGCGTTTTTTAACATATATGGTTAAAGAAAGCCTTTACCTTTATCCTTTAATACCTCTTAGTAACCGTAAGGTAGTAAAGACTATTATTCTGCTAGTAGGGGGCGGCTATAACGGAATAAGCCTAATTATAGTAAGAAAGGGAGAGATAGTGGTTTTTTTCGTAATATGTTAACTTACAGGTAAACATCCTGTTTAGCCTAGATGTAAACAATTTCCAGCCAGAGTGATAGGAGACGGGAGAGCTTACTAACATTAATTAGGGGTATTTTCCCTTTATTAGAGGGCTTAGGTGGTGCCTTAATGAAGACTTTACACTAATGGAGGTCTTATACACGGTTATATAGCTTCTTTAGACATTTACTAATATTAACTTACCAGTAAGAGAGTGTATCAAGCTAGTGGGTACTAAGTAATAAAAGCTATCTCTTATCCTGTTAAGCGCTAATGGGTAAAAAGTTACAGTCTGTAAATCTAGTCAGGCCAGTACAAAGCAGGCCGGCTCTTAAAAAGGCCCCTACTAGGGGTATACTTAAATGGCTAGGGGTGTATTAACTGTGAAATGTATTAAGGGATCACTTTTAAACTTTTATTAATTTATAATAAATTAATAACTACTAATAAGTACATTATACTAAACTTAAAAATACCTAACCTTTTAACATACTTACACTTATAATATTTCATATCACTTTCTTAACCTTTTTAAGTTACTGTAAAATACATTTACAGCTTAAAAGCTTCGTAATTATAAAATATTAAGGTAGAAGTGGCAATATACCTTAAGGTGGTAGCCTTATCTTAACAGGGTTCCTTAAGGCCTGAAGTATCAGGCATGGTGGGGATGCCTTTATTAGTAAAACTAACTTAAAGTATTTATCTTATAAATAGCTATATATAGCCGTAATTATAACCTTAAAAATTTCACTCTCCTTATCTGCTCCATTCCTATTTCCAGTTACAGCTTTAACTGTAATAATACTAAACTTACTTAAAAAATAACCTAATAAATTTAAATATATTAACATTAAAAAATCTAATAAACCTTAACATACCCATCTTACTAGATTAAAACCCTTATAAATATGGGTAACTCCCGTTTAAATTATATCTTTACTAACCCCTCCCTTTCACAGCATAATATTAAAACTAACCCCTTACTTTAGTAAATTTAAGTTTAACCAGCAGGGTAGGGGAATAGCGGTATATAATATAGCTACGGAACTTGCCAGCCAGATTAACACCATTATTTATATTATATAGAAGATTATAACAGGTTATTTAGGTTTAGAAAGTGTAGATGTTAAGGAATAAGATAATATTTAGGGTAGGGCACTAAGGGAGGCATATTATTTAAATTATTTTTAATTAATATCGTTATTATACTTATCTAACTATTACTTACAGGCTATTCACCACTATTACACACTACAGTATCCTTATAACTGTTTAAACATTACTTTACAAAGTGTCTTTCTTAATACTGCTACTATTATAACTTGATTTTAAATCCTTAAAATCGTTACGGCAACTCTCCTTACTATAAGTTAGCTTACTGGCAAGGTTTATTTAGCCCTAAGTGCGCCTTAGCAGTGGCCTGGGAGTTTCCATTAGCGGTATGCCAGTACAAGTGCTAATTATACTAGTTAAGACGGATTATAATCTTTACTTTCACCTAATACTAGTTATATCCTTATTATAGGGTAAAGGAGAGGAAGAAAGAGTTACCTAAGTTACATCTTAGCTAAACCCACGTTTTAAATACAGGAAGTTACTATTAAATCGGCTGTAACGATTAAAGAAGCAGTCTCTTTCTACTTAAAGCCCCTACTAAGGTTCCCTAAATTTTATTTAAAGTCGCTTCGTTATATCACTTTACTCTTTACAGTTAGGAATTTCCACCTCTTTAAGGGAGTTATTTACCTATAAGGCTTTACCACCTGTACTGATATCTTTACGACAGTATACCCTGTAAGTATTAAGACAGAGTTCCGCTAATAAGAGCTAATTTTCTAAATTAGGAATTTAACATGCTACCTTTAAAAGAAGTTCTCTAAATAAGTTATTAAATAAAAGTATTTCGTTACGTTTTTAAAGCCATTGCTTTATAAACCACATAACCTTATTAGCCACTTTTAGTTCCTAAGTATAAATCTTTAAAAAGCTTATTTTATAAAGTTTAAGGCGGTTAAAAAGCGTGTAATTAGGTAAAAGGTCGTTTATAGTGAAGGGTAGCGTGTGAGTGACAAATTTATCCTAATCTGGCTTAAAAGTGCTTTTAATAGTGTTATTAATATAAATATCCTTTAAAAGACCTAAAACTGTCCTGTTAAACCTAATATTAGCTGTAAAGTCTTTATTTTAATTATTATTAGCTATTAGCCAGTCTTTATAATAAAATGTTAATATCTGTTTTCTATAATAAGCTTAAGATCTTAAAAAATTATTATTAAGATAACTTACTTATATTTTCAGTTAGGTGGGGCAGAGCCACTTTAAAATTATAATAATAAGATCGCTTAGGAGATTTTTCCACTTTATTAGTAAAAAAACGCCATTTAAAGAGTAGTTAAAAAGGCTAAGGTCCTTAGGTTATATCACTACCATTACCACTTATAAGGTTAATAATAGTAGGTGTGTTGGCTTAAAGCTACCTGTTAGACTAGGCTTTTTAGGTTATAATATATGTTAGGATATCTGTAAGTAAGTCTATTAGGGATAAAGGAGCTGAGATTCCCTAAGAGGCTTTTATAAAAAAAGAAGCTGTAAGTATAAAAGGGGGACGCTTATAAAAATAGATATAAGTTAGTAAAAGATCTAGGGTTATAATAGGGGAGAGTGGCAGAAAAATATAACATAAGGTTAACTTTCATTTTAATATTAAAATAGATTTATAAAGGGAAGTCTTTAAGGTATATAAAGGTTATATTTCTCATATTCTCTCTAACCTTACCCCACCCTTAAAAAATATCACCTTATAATATAATCCTAATAACAGTAATTAAGACTGATTAAAAAGAGCTGTTTAATAAAGGTGTGTAATATTTACCATTTATATTCCAAGGGGGTAATCTAAGATAATTTAAGCAGATAAGTCTCCTTAATAGCTATAAGATGTAATATCTAATAAGAAGAGAAGTTTAATAAAGATGTAACCACACTAATTAACACTTACTATTCCTCCCTTATGTAATAAGTTACAGGCAGACCTTTAAGGCAGTTAATACACATTAATTCCCTTAATATAAGCAGCCCTCCTTAATGGTTAATATATTTAACGGGAAAAGGGTGTATTAACAGGGATGTAATAAGGCTGATTAATCCTCTTCTCCTCCTTTAAACAGGTAAGCCTCCTTTACAGTCAATATATATAATACTTAGTTAAAAGGGGTCTTAATAGGGATATTATAAAGCCGATTAATTATATACTTCTTATATAATACTTGCTTTTATTACCACCTAGATATATATCTCCCTATATAGCTTTTTAGAGGCTGGTATAGGTAGTGCTAATAAGCTGCCTTACCACTTTATATAAAGCTTAACTAACATTATTCCCCCCAGTTCTTCAGCCCTTAAAACCAGGTAGTTATCTACACCAGCCCTTTCCTTAAAGTTATCTTATACTTTAAAAGGTTATACATATCTAAGCTACCTTACTTAAAATGTCTTAATACACCTAATAATCCCTAATCTTCTCCTTATCTATCTTAAGTGTATAGTTATAATATAAGGGCCACCTTCCCCTCTCTTACCTAACACCCTCTTAAGTATTATTATAATAAATCTTAAAGGTATTATAAGGTATATTATTATATAAGTATAAATGTAGCTATACTACCTTATTACACTAGTAAAATCTAAAGCGGTGGCCTTATAGTTATATAAAATAAGTGCTTTAAATATATTAGTTTACTTAATCAGTTTATTAAACTAAGGTTATAAGTAATTAATAACACTTTTAAGTAACAGATTTTAGGGGAAAGGGGGGAAGGGAATAACCTTATATCCCAGTCTAGCCTAACCTTATTATAACACCTAGGAATTTAATCTCTCACCCCTATATCCTTAATAATAACATAGAACTATATAATATATTATAACGTAATTAATAAGACTTACATAATAAGTGATTTTAAAAAGTAAACCTTTACTCCTATTAGCTTCTTAACTTAATTAGCTTAAATAAGTATAGTTAAAAGAGGAAACTTAAGTAAAAGCCAGAAATAGATAATTTTATATATAAGCTGGGGTTTACTGTAAAGGGAGGGTGTTTTTAAGTGTTTGTTAAAAAAGTAATTAAAGTAAGTAAGTATATATTAAAATATTTAAACGGCTAAAATTTACATAACTATCCTTAACCTCTCTTTACCCCTTTTTAATAAACTAAAGCTTTTATTTTCACCTTTTAAACTTCCCACTCTTCTAATAACTTAACTATATTTCTTAAATCTTCTTTAAATATAAAAATAGGTGCCTATTTAACTAAAAAGCGTTTCTTACCCTTATAAACATCTTTAAAGATAATTTCCTCAGCTTCCTATTAATTAAATGGGATAACATTACATAATAATACTTCTTATTAACTCTTTAACAGTTTTATATCAGTTCTGCCCTATTCTCCTAACTTAAAGGTGTAGGGCCCTTATCTATCAGATCCTTTAACGCTTTTAAACCCAGTCCTATCTATATATACACTATTAATGAGAGAAGAGCTTTTAAAGCGCACTAAAGATACATTATTTATAAAATAGCTATTTATATCGTTTATTAACTATATTAAAGGGATAGAGTCTTTATAGAAAAAACTCCTAACAGAGCTTATAATAGGTTTATTAAAAGTGTTATTAAAGACTTTAACTAATTCCCCCCTATTTCTCAGCTTATATATAAGCCCTATTTAGGTTACCACTATATCCTTAGTAATACTAATATCACCTCTTAAGATTAATTAACTAAGATTTAAAGTAAAAGAAATTACACAGTATTATAATTATTATTACAGATATTATAAGTAGATTAGGGGTTAGGTTTTAATAGCTTATTAGCTATAAAGGCCTTAAGGGAAGGGAATTCTTTATTATTATTATTATTAATAATAATGGTATTAATAAGCGGAAGAGGTTACTTTCATTAAAACTTAAGCTTACCTTTAAAGCCTAAGGTATTAGGATTATAAGTTATAAATAAAATATCTATTTAAGAAAGAAGATATTTCGAAATTCTAAGTGTTACAGATTAATAAAAATAAATACTAAGGAGGGGTAAGAAGGGGAGAGGATAAATGTATTTATAGGAAAGTTAATTAACCTTTAAAGTTTCTTAAATAAGTTTTTAAAATAAGAATTTCCTAAACAGGGTATACCTCTTAAGAAAGTTAACTAACCTTTAAGGTTTCTTAAATAAGTTTTTAAAATGGGGATTTCTTAAAGGGGGTAAGCCTTAATACCTAAGAAGGACTTTTAAATTTATACCACAGTAGTTATTAGATATACCTTTAATACCCGTTTAGGATAACTTTTCCTTTAAGCCTTTTTAAAATAACGTTTTAACTTAAATTCCACTTTAAAATCCCTTCCTTTCCCTTTTCCCCCTTTATATTAATCTTCCCCCTTATTCTCTTCCGTTATACATTTTATAAGGGTACTTAACCTCCCTTAAAATAATTAACTTTACTTTACAGTTTTATTAACCCCTCTCCCCTTCCTTCCCAGTTTCTTCCCTCCCCCCTTCTCCCTCCTAATAGAGTTATACCCCTTAAAGGGGCTAAAGCTATATTACTGTATAAATAAGGGATAACGTTACATTTTATAATAAAGTCTGTCTTATATTATTATCTTAGCTTATTAAGTTACTCCTCTTATATATTACTAATACCTCCAGATAAATTATTATAACGTAAGTCCTACCTTATATTTCACCACATCACACTACCCCTAAATATATAAGATTTAGGATTAATATACTAAGATTTATTCTTAAAGTAAGCCTATAAGCCTTTTAATACATACTTATTATTTACTATATTAGCCAGTAAGGTGTTATAGTTAGGTGATTTATAAGGTCCTTTAATCTCTCACATCAGACCTTTAAATAAGCCTTATTTTTAAGGGGTGAATAGTATAAGGAACCTTGTGTCGTATAAAGACTTAACGTAACTGTTACGTTAAGTTTTATTAACCTATTACTAAATCAGCCACTTAATATATAGTAATTAAATAACTGTGCCCCTTACTCCACTTATAGTCTGTTAGAAGACCGTATTCTAGTAAATCCCTACACTATTATATAATATAATAAGGGGTAATTCGCTTAGTCTAGTATAAATTAGGTGTTATAATTAGCTAAAAGTGTCCACATAGAAGTTTCATTACCTTATAATAGCTGTAACACCTATATGGGAAGTAATGGTTATCTTATATTATATTAGTAAAGTTACCTTAGCTCTTACAGGTTTAAGTATAGTTAAGGAGATACTTATAAACGAGACTAAAGGCGGTAAGGAGAAGGGTAGGGCTGCCGACCTAAAGTAATACAGCCAGCTAAGAATTACAGGATTAAGTATGTGATGGAAATAGGCGTGCGTAAAAATAATAACTAAATAATAAAGATATAGGAAATTAAAGTCGGTAATTACATATTAAATTACACTATATTATGTGGTTATTATAAAAAGAGAGAGGGTAAGAATTGGAGCATTTAAGGGGAGTAAGACGGACTGATGACAGTGAAATGGAGGCAGAGACGGCGCGGATTTATAAGCGGTAGAAAAAGATAGTAGATTTATAAGCGGCAGAAAAAGATAGCGGCCTAAGGCGTAAACACTGCTTAAAATGGCAAGGTGGGGTAATATAGCCTGAGGCAGCAGAATTGTGGGGACTTCCAAGACAGGAAACCGCCAGAACTGGCAGGCAATGCACACGGAAGAAAATAACTGTTATTATATTAATATAAGCCTCCTTCTTTATTTTAAATAGGAATAGCCTTTTTATACTCTTTATTAGGGAGTTTCCTTCAGTTAACTAATAAGGGGTATATTAGGTTAAAAACACTCCCACTATTAATCACTACTTTTACTTTAAACAGCCTCCCCCTTCCATTTATTATATTAACACTAACGGAATAATACTTATACTCCTTTAACATTTAAGTTATAATAATTATCTGTCCTTAAGGTCTTATCTAGCCTAACCTTTAAATACCTCTCCTTTTTCTTAAGGTTTTTACTAATTAATAAACTACTAGTTTCCAGCCCTTTTAAAAGGCTTATAACCTTTTCTTAATTCTTTTTAAAAAAACAGGCAGCTTTAATAAACTTAACAATTAACTTTTCTTAGGTTTTTACACCTTAATATCTAGTTAACTTTAAACGGTATAATGTTTTTAAAATCCTTAATAAGTTAATAATACACTTTATAAGATTGGATTATAATAATATCTTTTTACTTTTAAATCTGTTAATAGTCCTCTCACTTTTACCACTCCCTAGCTTTTCTATTAAAGTGTAGTAAGTATGTTATAACTAGGCAGTTATTAAATACCCCTCCTTATTAACATATAGTAAGAGCCTAGTTAACTACAGTAACCTTTCACTTATTATTAACTTCTTTTATTAAGGAGTAGGAGACTTAATAGTAAGCCAGTTTTAACTTTACTTTTATAATAGTGTAATCCTGTCTTTATACGCTGGGGAAGTGGTTATAAAGGGCCTTAAGTTTATAATATTAATTAAAAACGTAGTTATTATATATATAGTTAATTTATAATATGTCCTTATAACTGGGGTAGTTAACGTTAACTGCGGGTGCTGTAGTTATGGAGTATAGGGTGGGAGGAGTGGTGCTTTATTTCTTTTCTTCTTCCACCTGCCTTTGGGTTTATTATTTCTCCTAAACTTCTTTTTAAAACTTAGGTAATAGTAACCCAGTTTATTTTTCCATAAAGTGGCCTTCTTTAATAAATTAGTGCTTAAGCTAATTAGTAAAATAAACTTTATTATAAAGCTGTAACTTAATTTCTATTATTTTATTTTTAATTATTATAATAAGACCTTTAACTTATAAATCCTCCACTTTATCCACTAACTTTTAGTGTTTTTCCTTCAGCTCCTAAACTCTTTACTAATATGCTTATTTCGTACCTTTTTAAGGGACCTTTAAGGTACTAGTCTAAGGTATACCGGCCTTAATATAAGGCAGCTATCTAAGCTGTCCTTCTTTTAAGGAGGTAAGGGTGCTGATTTACTTAGTATATTTAAAGTGTTTAAAAGTCTTAAGGGGTACTGTTAAGAAGAATTTCCGTTTCTTTAGTTCGATTCTCTTAACTTACTTTTTTTCACCTTTTAAAGCTTACTTTACCGTTTAGGTGGCCTAAAGGGCTAATTTTTTAACTCCTTTTACTATCTTAGTAATTTCTAAGTTAGGGTCCTTCTTAGATTTCCTTAATTCCTAGGCTTACAGGGTGAGGTTTTTAAGGCTTGTAACAGCTAACTGAAACATCTTTTCTTAAAGTCGGTCTTTTATAACTTACACCTTTAATGGTTTTAAGTTTCCACTTTAGAGTTGGTCTTTTATAACCTACACCTCTGTAACTAACTCTTCTAAGACACCCTTAAGGACTGGATATATTATGTCTTGGGGTTTTTTATCTTCCTTCTCCTCTTTTAAGTTACATTTATTTATTTAAGTGTAGTCTTCTTTATTACCTGCTATCTTAATATAGATATCTTTAAAGTTAAACCTAATGTGCTTTCCCCTTTTTAAGACGGGTTTTTAACTAACTTATTTTAATAACAGGTACTGTTATACTATATATCCTTTTTTATCACAGTTAAAGTACTGGACTTAAGATAAGTCCTTAGACTGCTTTTATTATTACTGTCGTTACAGCTTATTACAGTTAGGTTAATTCTGATGGTTTACTATATTAATGTTTATTAACTTAGGGTGATGACCTGTTACAGTTAACTAATTCCCCTTTTTTAGTTTACTTAACTAGTAAGAGGTTTATTCCTTTTAATAGTTCTTTTAATAATAGTGGTTATAATACTAGTTATTAGCTTTAATAGCTATCTTGACTAACTTTTAAAGATAGTCTGGTTAGTCTTTTTAATAAAGGTCTTTAGTGACGTATTCCTTTAAATTACTCTAAAATAGCATTATTAAGGCCTTTTAGCTAAGCTTAGTCTTTACTACTTTTAACTTAAAGTGTGTGGAGAACTTAAGGATTAAGGACGTCTGCCTTAAGGTTATAAGGCGTTACTCCGCCTGCTTAGGGGTGTTTAGTTTTTTAAACTTAGTCTGGAGTTAGTTAACGAAAACGTTAAAGTTATCGAAGAGGGCCTACGTCTTAGGGGCCTTTTTGCGTGCCCTGTTTACGGAGAGGTTGTTAATTATTTTCACATAGGGTTTATATTAGTAAATGGCTACTCTATCTAGTAATACTCTGGTAAACCTAACCTTTCCTTCTTCTTTAAAGAACTGCTTATTGTAATAAATAATATAACTCTGAAGTTAGGTTATCCAGGACTTTAACTGTGTAAAGTCTCCTTTAAAGCGTAAGGGTGGAGGGAGCTTTATTTATTTTTTCTGTAAGCTTTTAAGGTTATTATTTTGTAGCTTAATAACGTTAAGTTAGGTTTAGAGTTTTTTAATAAGACTAATGTAACTCTTAGTGTTTCTTAAGAAAGCTTCGTTAAGTTCCTTAACCAGTCCCTATTAGTTAAGGTTTAAGTCTTTAAGGCGTGTAGCTAATTTATTAATAATAAGGAGTTAAGGTTAAGTTTACACCTCCTTAATCTTCTTACCTTTTCTGGAAGCTGATATATTAGTGGGAGGAGGGAGGTGGTGTCTGGGAGTTTAATAAATAGTGTTTAGAATTAAGACGCTAATATTGTATTATAACCTGTACTTAATACAGGCCTTAAGAGGACTAGTGCAGGTTAAGATAGAACGTATAACAGGACACTAACAGGTAATAGGCGTTCTAAAGACGGCTTATTAAGCTAACACTCTTAGACAGGGGTTTAATATTACTGTAAGTCGCTGTTATTATAATATATAAAGGTAAGTCTGAATAGTAAGATATAAATGAATAATTAAATATTAATGTAAGGAACTAGAGTCCCTCACGGTGGTTATGGGCATAACTATAGCTATCTATACTAACTAATTAGGAGGTACTTTATACCTTGTTTAGCCCGTTATACTTGGTAGTGCACTACGTAACTACGGCCAAGCAGTTAACTGAGCGGTACTTAGTGTTGTCAGTCCTTGTGGGCCACTAAGCGCTTTTCTACTGGTCGTAAGGGCTTCGGGTCTTTGCACCCCTGGCCCAGTGCGCCTGGACGGTGTGCACCGTCTTTCCGCACCGTTCCTTCTGCGGGGGATTTGTCGGGCTGCCCCGGCCTAAATGACGGCCTGCAGGGTCGTCACAATATCTTCCCACGTAACAGATACTAGCAGATAGACTTATTAAACTGCTTTTACAGTAACGCTTTAAATACTTTATAACACTTATAAGATTAAAAGACATTAATTATATAGTAAAGGGAACTGTGGTAAAGGAGCCGTAAGATTAAAGGGAGCACCGCTCTTACAGTCTTTACGTATAAAGGCGCAGTGCTATAGGTGTAATAAAAGACAAAATAAGCCTAAAGGTAATAAGATAGCAGGCTAAACATAACACTCTGCTAAATACAGGAGGCTAAGTTAATAAGCTTACTAATTACAGTAACAGCATACTCCTTTAAGGAGCCGGAGCCTTAAATAACATTAGCGCCACCAGGTAAGACGCCACTAACAGCCACTATAATCTCTTCTCAGCTTAACTAAGCTAAAGGCTTAATAAGTAACACTTATAATATAACTTTATAATTTTTAAGCTCTTATTATAAGCAGTTAAAGTAAAACTAACTTATAAAATATAAAAGATTTACAGTAGCTAGAGCTCCACCTTACAGGGCCGTAAGAAACTTATCCCTAAAGGGCTTAATTAAGAACGGGCTAAGTAGTAAGTTAGCTAAGTATATAATTAAGTTTATAAGAAGAGTATTTACACTAATATATAAGAGTGACTGTTAGTGTAACAGTGGTAATGCACCAAAGCGCTAACTGACTTATAATAATGGCCATCGCTATTACTAGTGATAACGCTCTGTAAACACCCTAAATAAACTTTATTACGCTTAGGTGTAGTTATTAGTAAGTGGGGTGACTTAATAGTGTGTGGCTTATTCTTCCTGTTAAAAGCTTAGAGTTAAACATAAGCATTTACTATTATAAAAGTAAATCCACTTACGTTAATATTACAGGAGGCTTAACCTCCTCCTCTTCCTTATCCTCCTTATAAGAGGGCAAGCGGGGGGGTAAGCCGAGCGGCTTAGGTGACGGGGTTAGGGTGTGGGTGTGGGGTTTAGGCTTTTTAGCACTTAAATTAAAGTTAACCGCTACTCTTAAACAATAAAAGCAAGTAAAACTTACATTATAAACGCTCTTTTCTTATTATAAAGCTTTTAACTGTAAAGTATGTCAGAACTAGAGTAGAAGAAAGAGTAGTGGAAACATTTACAGACGAGACTAATTACGCTTTTAATAAGAATTAAATGTGTAAAGTATGTTAGTAAGTAGAAACTACAGTTTTTTTAAGTAAAAGGAGCAAGATTTACGTTTTCTTAAGGCGTGAGCCCGTGGTCTTTACGTTAACTATAGTAGCCGGGAGTGGGAGTGAGAATAGTGGTGTTCTTAATTTTTTATATTTACTTAAAAAAAGTAAATAAACAGAGGGAAAGATTACAAGCTTTTAGCATAGAGTTGAGAAGCTTAGACTACTGTATAAGCTTACCGCTTTTAGTTTAACGCGTGCTGAAAACGCAACCGTGCACTAACTCAACCACAATTGGGAAGTTACAGGCTTAACTCGCCTCCGGACCTTATTATTTTCTATCTATAGCGAACTTCTTTTCGAACGTTCAGGCGCTCAGAACGCAGTTCTGAGCACCTGGGGGGTGTGTCGAACTGCAGCGGCAGTTCTTGGCGCTCAGGCGCCCAGGCGCCTTACCGCTCCAGGCTAGGCTGGAACGCAGGAGCCTTTCGTCATGTGCTCTCCTCACACACGGGGAGCTCTCTTTTGTATTTAGTCTGGGAGCTTCGCTCCCACCCTTTCTACCTAATCAAGTCACTTTGCAACTGCACTTCCGCTGCTCCCATGAGCTCTGTACCCTCAGTGAAACGTTCCACACTGTCCCCCCTAC
>Ga0247770_1000013_pt1 | contig 135720 bp, 33 predicted proteins | sample UWRJL136409B6_FD_179943 | JGI IMG/M metagenome (GOLD analysis project Ga0247770, IMG submission 179943) | Plant litter microbial communities from Arlington Agricultural Research Station in Wisconsin, United States - UWRJ-L136-409B-6 | ecosystem: Environmental > Terrestrial > Plant litter >...
AATATAAAATGTTATCAGCTTATAAATTCGTCACGCTCCCCTTTAAGGGGACGTACAGTACGTTAAGTTAACCAGGCTCTTTATCTCCACTATATCTTAAGGCCGGCATCTCCGTTATAATAGCGCTTATATAGTGGTGTTATAACCATAAGGTAATAACGGGAATAATAATAATACCTCTTAACCTGGGGATCAGCCGGCTCACTAGATAGCCACCCTCTAGGCCTTTACACACACCTTAAGACAGTTTAAAACTTACACCCTTAACGTTAAAAATATCAGTCTCCACTATAATGGTGCCCTACCTGTAATAGGGAGTGGAAACTCCCGTCTTAGCATTTATCACCACCATCTACACTACCCGCAATTCTACTATGCCAAATTCTACGTCAATCTTAATTCCACTACCTGCCCCTTGCTCCTTAAGGCGTAATATATTATTTACCATAATGATTAAGTATAATCCCCCCTCTCCTTTTTATTATAATAATTAACCACCTAATTTAACAGTTAACCACTTATTTATCTCATACTACCCTCCACCTTAATCCTTACCATGCCTAGCCCTATCCACATAACATAATCCTTATCCACAGCGTTTAACCACACCTTAAAGATAGCCGCTCCAGGATAAGCCTATCTTAACCATCCTTAACGGCTTTTACTCAGGCGCTCTAAAGCTGGGAGGACGATGTGGGATTTTTAAAAGGCTACTCTTTAAGCTAGGTAAGCTGCCTTCTATTTATAAAATCCTTAACACGCTTAAGGGATATATAAGCGACCCCACTATCCCCGTTAGAATAATTAATTAGATAACCTAATATATAGTAATAAGCCGTCACTAAAAGGTTAGAAAGTGAAGTTAATAAGGTTAAAATTAAGTTATTAACGTTAGGTAAGGTGCTTAACGTAGTTACGGTAATAAAAAAGATATTAACGTTAAGTATATACATAAAGGGCAGCATAGGGAAAGGTGGCTAATTCTTATCATTATATAATTACCAGTATCCGACTATGTAATGTAATTATAAGTCAGAAGCGCCCACACCCCTTAACTGAAACGTAAAAAGGCGATTATATCAGTCCGTAACACCCATTTCTCATTAAAGGAAACGTTACGTGCTTATATATAGTTTAGATAATTTAAAGTTAAAGTTAGGCCGGGCGTGCCGTGGCTTAAAAGCCCTTACTGCTTATAATTAAAGGCACCTTTTATAAAAGACTAATCACTACTAGTGGTTAGTTTTCAAATCCTGCTAGACAAGGCCGTTAGATAAGGGATACCTAATACTTAAAATCCCACCTTATAACTATCAGTTATACACCTGCTACCCTAAGCTCCACTTCTCCTAAAAGCCGTCCCTAAGAGTTAGTTAGTTAATAGATAATACCAGCAGTGCAAGAAGTGTTAAAGGCACGTTAATAATAAGATAAAACATATTAGGGATCTTTCTTAAAGGGTGTAGTGGGGAATTGTTAATGTTAAGGATTTAACAGACTAAGCACTATAGGTAATTAGGGGAGGAGCTTACTAGTGGCTTTATAAAGGGCTGTAGGGGAGAGGTGGTCTAGGGCACGGTAGGTATTAAGAAATCCACGGACGTAATATTTAATAACTCGCTAATAAGCATCGCCTTAAGGTCAGACGGTGAGAAATCTACCTTATTAGTATAATGTCGGGGACAGGTTCCACAGCTTATTATTATTTATAATAATAAAACGATTACTTATTTTTTAAAAGAATATACTATTAAAGAAGTATATACACGTTAGCTATAATTAGACCCTTTCTAATTTATGTCCCGTCTAGGCTATTATTATAATTATTACCTTAAGTGTTTATCTTCACTGTTATCAAACATATCACGTAGCGCCTCTTTAATTAAGGAGCCTGTATACATTAAGGAATCTAATTACCGTATTAATAACACTAGTATAACTTTTATAAATAATCGTAAATTATACTTACTATTTACATTAAAGGGACTAAGCTCCTAAATAAATAAATATAATATTACATCTACATTTAAGTCTAATAAAATAACCTTAATAGATCCTTACTTAAATAAGTAGTTTAAGTAGGTGTTATAATAGGTGTTAAAGTTAACATAAATGTTAATAACATCTTACGCGATTATAAATGTATAATATCGTTACTATTTAATAATGTTTATACTAATACTGGTACTAATGCTGTGGACCTTAGCCGACACTTAAAACTGTACACAGAGTAGTATATATTAACATCCTAAAAGATATAACCGTAAAAGGAGTAGGGAAGCTGGGGGCACCTATATTAGGATAAGTATATCTCTCCCAGATTAACACCATATACTTTATAATCTGTTAAACCTATACTTCCACATTGTTATTATTACAGTAACTACACTTCACCTTAAAGATAACAATCAGCCTAACACTATTTCTAAGGCACGTTAGAATGCCACTATCAATTCGTATGTGGAATATTACAGGTTAGATAGGCTACTAGCTTACTATCTTCTTACCTTTTTTCTATACCATTCCTTAACCACTTTCCTTAAGATTTAATATTATCTTATATTTCCCAGCTACTACTACCCCCTATAGAATTATACTAGTAATAAGCCTAAACTTAAATGTTTCCTCTTATACATTAGCTATATATATAGGTAATCTCTATATTAGTTAAATCTGTAAAGCTAGGGTGCTGATTATCTAGATAAGAAAGCCCACTACCGTTATTTCATCTGGCGTACGCCATTTAATAACTGGAAAAGATAACTTAAATACAGTCAGACTTTACATTTATAAAGTGATTAGTAATAAATTACCTGTATTACTATTCTTATTATTATTATTATCTTCCATCTCATCTTTATTACCTATCCCCTTATTATTTATCTTATCACAAGTAATACAGTATCTTATTCCGTAGTTAGAGAAGCTTTAGAATCTTTTAAGTAGGCTTTTATTATCTTTAAACTAATGTTAACCATAATTAAAAAACCTGTTAAGCTTAAATACGCCCTTATCCTATATAAGCAGATCCTAACACTAAGGAGGCGACCTGCTACTAAAGTCTTTTAATAGTTAATATAAATTAATAAGGTGAGAAAAGGGATTAAGATAATTATTAAAGCTTCCCTCCCTTTATTTCAGTGTTCTTTTTAGGTCTGGGATAAGAAGTTTAAGTAACGCTTTAAATTAATTTAATCTAAGTTTACTATTATTTAAAATATACTTAACGTTACAGACTTTACACTTAATAAAAAACTTATTAGTATTAAAAAGGGTCTTTAAGGCATCTTTAACCGGTTTTCACCAGGGCTAGACCAGACAGAGGGTTAAGAACGAATTAGCAGGAATGGAGAAGGTGGAGAAAGGCCTTAAAAATATCAGTATATGGTATAAGAGAAGTAGGTAGGAACGAACCGTTTAGATAAAGGTCGGCTAAATTACATCACCTTAATTTAAATTCCCCGGCGCTTTTATACCACTACTCCACAGTGCCTGGAATTACATACAGTCTGCAACCAGGTTTTACTGTAATTCTTAACAAGGTATACTCCATCTTATAATTATAATAAGGTTAATAGGGTTAGTAGATTCTACTACTATTCCCTTAAGTTTAAAATTTTAAGACACCTTATATATAATATCAGCTTTTATAACTACTTTATAGCTACTTTATAACTTAAGCATTAATATATTAATAATGATATTTATTTATAACTTAAATATAATTATATAACGATAACACGTCTAACATTTACTAACATTACACATATAGGTACTATAAATCCTAGTAATAAATCCACCACTAAACGTTTTAACTAGTAATTACTCCTCCTCCACAACCACTTACATAATCTCTAATAAAACTTATTATTACCTAACTAGTTAAATATTTATTATATTTATATTTATTACTATAATAATAAGGCTAAACCTGTACTTAAAGTAACTTAAACACTAAACGACACCTTTTAAAACTATAAGCAGTTACTACTAAAGCCATAAGATCTTAAGGGGCTTTGTAATATAAGCAGGCGTTACCGTAAGCTTATAAAAGGATTATAAAAGGAGGGTAGGATTAGCTTTAAAATACAGAGGTATATACCTTTTACATATAGCTATATAGCTTACACTTACTAGACGTTTTATAACTTTAATAACGTAACCCATACCAACCTATATAAGTGTGATATCCACCTTAACAAGCAGTAAAACTAAATTAGCAAGAAGCACAGCTATCCACACCCTGGGCTCTAACTCCCTATCTAAGCTGGTAAGGCCGTGTTTATATATACCCTTGACTATTAAAGATGTATTCTAATTAACAGAACAGAGCTTATTAATAAACGGCCTTATTATTAAGATACTAAAGACTATTTTCTTCACTTTAAACTCTTAACTTACGTTACACTCCTCTACTACCAGATAAATACGCCAGTTTGGGAGAGCAGGCACCCTATTTTATATAAAAACCTTAAGTTTATACATTAGGATCTTAATAAAAAGCTAAGCCGTATTAACGTTAATACTCTCCCCTTTTTAAAATATATAACCAGTTAAATATAATACACTAATAGGTTTATTACAGGTTACAGTAATCACCTTTACCCTATATTACACTTACATTATGTAGGCTAGCTATAATATATTAGCCTCTACCCCCTCACTTAACCTAAGCTTATACACCTTACACCCTTTATAAGAAAACTCTTTTAATAATGTGGCTCTTAAGATCCTGCCGTAATTACTTAGTTAGATTTAGCTGTAGGTGTTAAGTAAGCGATAGGGAGTGCTAGTTAAGGATAGTAAGATATATAGTATATAGGTTATTAATAATAACTCCCAGTCGTTAAGGGTATTATAACCTTTAAGTATCATAATAAACAGATTAGAAAACAGTTTTAATAATTTGTAAGGAAAACGTTATTATATCCCTATAAACTTAATGTCTGTTAAAAGTAATTTATACCTAAAGAGTAGGAATATAACCCTACGTTACAGATTAAGAACTAAAATTAATAATGTAAGTTAAAATTAATATCGTTATAGGAATTAATATTATACTTCACCTTTAACCTTTATATACGTCTTAAAGATATCCTAAAATACTAATAATAATAAGTCTTTTAACACTATCCCTTATTATCCCAGTTAAGGGTTTAGATCCGTTACGGCCTTAGTGGACAGGACTAACTTACTATGTCTGTTCTTTAAGCAGCAGCTTCACTTTTAAGGGTAGCGTTAAATACTAGGTATTATATAAAGTAGTGGAAGTGTGGGGTAGACTGTAGCCAGGTTAAGCGCTGCTATGCGCACTAATAAAGCTTCCAGGTGTGTCGCGCCACCTTAAAACGTAGTATTTAGTTACAGTGCTAATTATAAGGTTCTTATCTAGATGCTGTCCAGCCTAAAGCTCTAGTCCCTATTATCCTTTTAGTTTAAAAGCTTGATGTCCTGGTCCTACCCCACTATAGGGTTGTTAACGCCCAGCCCTGTAATGCTGTTAATTACATCCCCTTAATCCACACTACTACCTTATTAAGATTAATATATAATACGTAATTGCTCTTATTAACTTTATATACCTGGAATACGTTAATATTAATAGCTTATTCTGAAAACCTGTGTAAACCACTCTATAGTGCCATATACACCATCTTACCCTTTAAATTATATAATATATTTAAGTGTATACACTTATAAGCTGCTGGTAATCATCTAACTTATTGTCCTGTTCTTTAACATTAATAGTATAATGTCTCTTATTAGCAGCTGGGTGGTAGGGGGAGCTTAGGCCTAAGTTGCTCTGTAAAAGAATAAAGAGGGGGGGTGTTAATAAGCTAATCTGGCATTTATTGGCGCTAAAGGGAGACAGGTGATATTATAAGCTAATATTATTTTATAACCCTGTAGAAGGGAGGACTTAGCTGGCCCTGCTTACCTCCCCTTCTTCTACATCACCTATACAGTAACAGTTTTAAAAAGCATTAATTATATTATAGGTCTTTAATCCACCACTACCAGGTAACACTAGTATAACGTTATTAATACTGTATACAGCTATTAGCTATAATAAGGTAAGTATATTAACTAGGTTACTGTTAACGTAACTAAAGGGTAAGAGATCTGCTTTAAGGTTAGGGAAAGTAAATTAAAGGGTAGTGTAGGGTAGTTATTAAGTAGTAATTAGCTGTTAAATTAAGCTGTTAGTTATTATAATAAAAAGAAAAGGGAGTATTTATACTTTAACCTTTAAATATCTTATTAAGTATCGCCTTATCTTTACACTACACTTTTTACAGATCAGAGAGCTAGCGTAAACTAGATATTAGGTAAAGGTTATTATTAGTAATATTTAATAAATTTAAGTAAGTTTAGTTAATCTTAAAAGGGTATAAGAGGAGGGTTAGGTGTAGTGTTAGGGGGTTATTAAGGGAAATTCCGTCATTATAACTACAGGTGAATATTAAACAGTAAATACAGTAAGAGGAACTTTACCAGCTAATTACTATATAGTTATAGCGGGCAGTAACTTATAATAGTACACACCGCCTTTACAATTTTACTAGTTATATTAAGATCTTAGTATAAGTAATTAGTAAGCCAATCTAATCTATTATCCTTCCTCAATATAAAGACTACACACCACCCAAACGACACACCACCTAAATAACGCACTGCAAGGCACTTACCTTAAAAGTTACTACACGATAGCGGATGGCGCCAGATTAGGGTCACTACACTTAAAGTTGCTAGGTCTAAACACTCCATTAGCTTACAGAACTTAACTAGTTTTAATATTATATAGCTAAGCTTATTATAAAGTAACCTGGCTAGGTCCCTTAATATTAAGGCGCCCACCTTATAACTTACTAATAATATAGCATAGGACTTTAAATAGGTGGGATTATAAAAGGGAATATTAATAAAGGTAAAGGTAAGTTTAATCACGTATTTAACATAGCTACATCCTTCCTTTTAAAGCTTTACAGTCGTGGAATAATGCTACTTTAATAGTATCACTCATCTCCCTTTAATACCACCAGACGCTGGCGTTAAATGTAAGTGGTTTTACAGCCTTATACCCTTTATAAGAAAACTCTTCTAATAGTATAGCTATTAAGTGACAGGGAGTGCCAGTTAGGGATAATAAGATAATACACAGCATATGGGTTATTAGTAATGGCTTCCAGTCGTTAAAGGCATCATAGCCTTTAAGTATCATAACAGACGGATCAGAAAGCAGCTTTTAAAGGGCGCCAGGCTTAGTCTGTCTTAAAGGGGAAACTAACTTTATTACATTATATAAGTAATATACAGACTTTATTAAGATTTTTTTTTCTAATAAGCATTAATAAGAGATAAAAGAGGCGCCAGTCTTTTAATAACCCCACATTACAAATCACTATAATTTAAATAAACCTTTTATTATAACAGGCACTTGCCTAGATCTGTAAGAAAGTCTAGTTTTACTACTTAACTTAACTCTTCGTTATTAAGGAAAGGCAGGTGTACCACCCGGCCGATTACGTAAAACTGTAATTTAATTTAAGGTAATAACTAATTAGCATTAGGTTAGGCCTCTTTAAGGGAGTGGGAAAAGTACCCCACTATACGTTAGGCATTTACGTCATCACCTAACGTAACCTTTCCCCCATTATTAAATCTAATACATCACCTTATCGTGTGGCACATCAGTGCTAAAGGGTGCCGTAAGCGTGGGGTGCCTGAAGTCCGTGCACATAGGCTTTAAAGGGGGTACTTAGGATGGCTAAGCTTTATAAAACTCTTTAAGATTAAAATGTGGTATAAGGGATTAGAAGCTGGGCTTTAAAAAAAGGCGGGAGGAAACCCTAACTGGCACGTGTGTAAGTGGATGGTTAAATGGTATATATTTAAATAATCTTTATTTAGCTTTTAAATACGTTAATCTTTAAAGTGGTATAGTTAGTATACTGTATCAGACAGATGTCGCAGATAAAGATCTGTATCATATAAAAGCTTTACACTCTCCTCTTATAGGTGAAAAAAGGCTTAAGTAACGTTGACTTATAATTGCCAGTCCACTTAAGCTGGAGTTCTGGCTTTGAATTTTAAGCTGTAATGTCGGATTTAAAAGAGTATCTATTTCCGTTAACTCCTTAAACCTTACCCTAATTAAAATTATGTGTAATGATAACTTATTTATATAAACGAACTTATATATATCCACCTTTTATAAGAACTCACCTAATGTTCTTTCTACCTTAAACTATAAGGTAGACTTAGGTGTGCCAGAATCTTATTATATCTTTATTAAGTAGTACCTAAAGATAATCCCGTTATAACGGATTTACTTAAAGTTATTAAAACCTATAAGTAAATTTTTATAATCTAGTAATAATATCCCTTACTTTAATTAGAGCGTTCTCTTACCGTCCTGCCAGCCTAAACACCTTTAAAAGCTCTCACTGCCCTTTAATCCACCTCTCCTAACCTAACGCTATTAAGGTATATTTTCTCACTATCTAACCTATTAAAGATAAGCGCTAATACTTAGGCGCGTAATGCTTTCACGCTTATATAAACTAAGTTACAGTGTCTGTTTAGTTTAAGAGAGGGGGGCTTTAATAATAAGCATTTAATATACCGTAAGTAAAAGGAGCATGTCACGATTCCCAAATACACTGTATGTTTAATAATTCCACACTAGCTCTGTAAAGCAGTAAGATTTAAAGGATATATATAATTAGTGATGCTGTTCTTAATGTTAAGGGGTTATAGGGCTGGTTGTTATTACCGTTCTTACGTTTTCCTTCCATTTTAAACTATAAAGTAAGAACTTACATTCTGTTAATATAAAATTTCAAACGCCTTTTAGTCTTTCCTTCTATCTTTAATAAAACCACGGTGAAGCTATTAAGAACTCACCCCGCTGCGCTAGCCTTTTAAATCCTATTAAAAAGACTAGCTAAAGGTATTAAGATCCCCTTATTAAAGGCTATAAAGGTTTATAATGTTAAGCTAACTTGAACTTGCCTAAATACTATACCCTCTTTTAACATATCATCCCTTTAGGAGCTTTTTAATACTTACCTGCAGCTCTAGATCTTGTAAAACAAGACCCTTAACCGCAAAGTTATTAACAGTACACTTATTATGGCCAGCAACCCTACCTTTACTAATTAACTTACCTTAAGGCCGCTGACTAAGTATGTGAGGAAGATATTAAAGAATCACCCTCTTTATAACATTTAGGTTAAAAGTGCCTTTATTAACTGCGTCGATAACCCCCGCTTCTTTTACAACTTTATTAAAGGAGAGGTTCTAGCAGATGTTATAAAGGGCCTAATCACTACTGCCACTGTTATCACCATAACCCAGTTTATCAGATGCCAGGACTGTATTAGCACTTAGGAGGCTAGGGTGTATTAATTTAATAACTGTTACGCTTATAACAACCCTAAGCATAAAGCTTAAGTATTTTATAACATTAAAGGCTCTAAACGTTACAACGTCACCTTCTTTAACAGCCACTCTGCTACCTTAATAGCCATGGCTCTAAATAACCTCGCTGCCACCCGTAACACCACCTTTACCAGCAACACAGCCACCAACGCTACCTCCACCTCAGCAGGTAACAACTTAAAGTTTATTAACTTAAATGATAATAACAATAAGTTCTGGCACGCTAAATAAACCCCAGTTTAGTTATTTAAGATTATAAGCCAGAAGGATAATAGCAGCTTAGTGTTTTAACAGTCGGAGCTGGTATTAGTCTTAAGGGGATAGTTTATAAGGATACTTTATCTGGAAGGGTTTTTAAGGAGGGTAGGTGAATTAGGAATAGGTATTTATCTTTACCTATTTAAGGTCCTTACGTGATGGTAAGCCTAATACGTGTGTAGAGGTTAATAAAGGTGCATTCTGCCTGTGAAATTACAGCTGCGTGCATTATTACGCTGCTAAGAAACGGCCGAAAAGGTGGTTTTCTATACAGTCTGATATGTAAAACCTGCCCCTAAGATCCAAATTTTCAACTATTAACAGTCACCAACAGACTAAATAACAAATCTATTAACCTTTATACACGTATCTAGCCTGCCATTACATAACCTGTATTATTTAATTACACAAATTAAGGGCATTTTGCTTACCAAACGGCAGCTACACGCATTACTACACAGGCTAAATATTACTATTTAAAGATTTTAACCTCTAGCCCTTTAAACACGTGTATACACCCCCCTAAAAATCCAAAAAAGTGGGGCGTGACATCTTATTTTTAACAGACAGCTAAGGATTACTAAGCCCCTTTATTATATCCGCCACCCTGCTAATACCCTTACAGCCGTCACACTTTATATCACTAAGTGTAGTGTAGGAGGACGGGTTGATGCAGCTTAGCACTTTAATAAACGTCACCTTAAAAATATGTATGTAATATAAATAAGTGCTTTATAATAAGATTAGGAACAGTATTACAGGCGGTGGGCTTAAAAGTAGTTATAAAAGCTGTAACCTTAAGTGGCGTTATATATAGGCTTATCTTTATATCCTCTTATATTAGCTGTACCTGGCTGCACCTGCTTTACCTATAAACATTATTAAAGATACACTTAAATAATAAGTGACATGCCTCTTTGCTCTTATCCTAGGTGGCCTTTAAGTGTTAGGAAACGATAAAGTGTTTAGAGGGCCTGTTAAGGTCCTTATCATATGTATTTTAAGGCTGTGTAACAGCCTCCTCTTTAAGTTTAAAGTTAACTGCCAGGCGGGCGGGGTATTTTAAAAACCTTAAGCTGTGTGGCCTAAGGTATTTTAAGCACTTAAGTAGCCTGTACGGCACCACCCTAACACTAACGGATGTTTAAATAGCTAATGTTAACGGAGTTAATAACAGTAAGGCCTATAGCGCCCTACCAGCACTGCCTACACGTAAGGATACCCCTACCCTAGCCCCGCTAGAGACCCGTTAGGTGTAAGGGTGATAATGTACCTTAAGCTTAGAGAGTGACATATACAGTGTAACTCCCTGTAGAGAGGGTGATATTAACCACCATACTGTTATAACCCCAGTGGGTAGCCACGTGTACGAAATTAAGGAAGCTAAGGAGGTGGCTATAGTGATTACACCCTAGCATGTCTGTATCCACACCACTAACTGTAACATGTATAAGGCTTCCATTAAAGCGATCCTACTTATCAGGCTGCTGTAAAACCACCACTTTTCTACATCCTAGGCAGGCCACCCATTATTTAGTATTTCTTATAAATCTGTTATAAGGTTAAGGTAGGTAGGTGTCTGTTATAATAAAAGTGTTTATTTAAATTATAGTAACGTGTAGTGTAAGGTTATTAAAGACCACGTCACCTATCTCTTATTAATACCATATTGGGAAATCTCACTAAACGTTAAGTTTATAACTTACATAACGTGATACCTAAACCCAGATTATATAAGCTTATTAAACTTACATATAACCACCTCTACTATAACCTGTTTAATAAGATTATAAATAATTACTTACACTTAATACTTATTACATTAGCTCTTTAATTTAAAAGAAGCGTAACGCAGTTATTAAAGATAAGGCGATGCTTAATAAGATGTCTGTTATAATAATTGGAGTATAAATCCCCTTTCTTCCTCTTATCTTTTAATAATTAATAAACCCCTTTATTCCCTCTTCTTTTCCACGATAATAACTAACCACCTAATTTAACAGCCATTTATACGCTATATAAACCTTTACCACTTACCCCAGCCTTAACAGCTTTACCTTATAATACCCTTTATCCACTAAATTTCAATAACCCCTATACCAATCCTTATCCTAAGTGTAAGGTATTATCAGACTATAGACTTATTATACTCTCCGTTCTTAAGATATCTAGCGGGAGTGTTAAATTAGGTAAAGCTTAGTTAGTAATTATAAGGTATAAAAATAAACTCCATGCTACTAAATACGCTTTACCCTTTTAATAAAGCGCCTAACATACTATTACCATCTTAACACCCCTTTTACAGATCTTTAAGATTAAAACAGATAAGGTTATTATAGGTGTAAAATACTTAAGGTTAAAGATTAGGATCGCCTTTCCACAGTAAGATAGTGACTTCGCTCTATTTAGTAATGGGCACACAGACAGGCTTAAATAGGTTTAGTAAAGAGTAATGTTAAATAAGAGGGAGATTAACTAAGGCAGTACACCACTCTATCCTCTTACTAACCACTACACCTCCTATTATATAATAGTTAAACGTATCCCTTACATTATCTTCTTATAATATAAGTGTTTATTTAACTTAAAGGGTATAAGAACGGCAGGCCATCTACGTTTAATAAATAATAAAGTGGTAAATTAGCCAACTTAGTTAAAGCAACGACCTTCCTTACATTACTAAGTCACCCTTAGCCAATCTTTAGTTATAAACAATAATAATAATAATAATACCGTCTTAAGGAGGGTAATTAATATACTTTACAGATAGCAACCTACCTTTACACATCTATATTAAAATATCCCACCCTGGTAGCAGTAATACTAGCGATGCTAGTGGAAGTGAATAGCCACATAAAGGGACTTTATTATAATAAAAGAGCTGTTATAAGGGGTCAAGCCAGAATAGTAAGGTAATAATATAGCCTTCCTATTATTAGGGATCTATTTAACACTTTACTTTTAAAGCCACATTAAAGCTTTATCAGAAACCACATACCTTCTTATACTAACGTTAAAGCCCTGTTTTTAATATAAGTTAAAGATTATATAACCATAATCTTAGTCCTGGATCTAGGTTATAAGAGGTTTAAATAAGCTTTTAAAGGTTTAACTCTAATTACGTAACACCTTCTCTTACTAACAAACAGGCTGTTACCCGCTTTAAGTTAGAGTTAATAAGGATAAGGTCTGTAATAGTATTATTATAAATAGAGGGAGGATAGTAGTAACGGTTAAGATCCTGTTCTTTACACGTCTAATATAATATTACGTTATCTCTAACTTAAAGATGTCGTATAACTGGCAGTTTAAGAGATGCTTAACTTACTTAATTAGTTATAAAGCTGTTATATCATTTTTGGGATTATTAGTATAAAGATATAAAATTAAATATAACTCTACTCTTAGCTCTCTTTAAATCTCACTTATCACTTTTAACCCATACACTTATAAAAGCGTTAACAGGAGATGGTGAATTAAACCAGTTTTCCACTAAGCTTACTAATACGTTACGCACGTGCTTCACCTAAAATATTAACCTTTAACTTAAAGTAATTACTAACCCCACCCACGTAATTAGGCTAATATCAGTCTTAAAAGCTTAGCCGTGTACCTTACAGGGCTAGCCCACATAGCTTCTAAGAGGCCCCACCACTACGTAAAAAGGAGCTTACACAGCTATATATATCTTTATCTGTAAAGCTCTTAGCTCCACCACCTATTAATCCACCTACATCATAAGAAACTCACCTAACTTTATTACCAGGCTAAAATCTCTATTAAACTTATCTATTAGATCTTAATAGCCCATTAAACTCTTAAGACCCTCTTTCCAGCCACCCTTAACTGTCTGGTTAATATACCATCTAAGTGGGGCCTTAAACCATCATTCCGCATATAATCACCCGTCTTAAAAACACAGATTAACTTAAAGTTCCAGTTTACCTGTCCGTTTTATAAGTTAAATCCTAATATTTACTAAGATTATCGTCAGTTTAAGATTAGCCACGTAAAAGATATAAGGCTGTATCTTTAATAAAAGCACTTTTCACAAGTCTCTTACATCATAAAGCACTTAGACTCTTATAATTAATAATTTAATAAGCTATTTAATCTTTAGTTCTTATTAAACTAGAAAGGTATAGGCAAACCCTAAGCACAGAATTGTCCAGCCTATTATTAAAAGTGGGCAGAACACCTTATGGGAGATATAGCAAAGCTAGGACCCGTAGCTTTACTTATTAGTCGTATCCTTTAACTATAACTATATTAATAAGCTAGCCTTCACCTTTACATTCGACTGCACTGTTAAGATATAAGATATAAAGTCTGGGTTAATACAGCTAGTTAGTAAGTGGCTTTATAACGGTAACGTTAACTTTATTACAGCTTCTAATCTAATATAATTACTATTACGTTAAATATAGTGGAAAACGTAGTGAGAATATACTATATCGACCCTAATAACGTCTCTAGCAGCCTATATCAGTCTTATTCTCCGGTTATTAACTTTAAAGGTAACACTATCTTAACTGAGAAATGGGTATACTTCCTATCAGCTATATAATAGGGTTACATTAATAACATAGAGCACTTATTACTAATTGGGTATTTACCGTGTAGCTGTACTGGAGACGATTATAATATCCTAAAGGACAGATAAATAGGGGAAAGATGGAAGTTAACCTCTATAACAACGTAAAATATCTTTAAGATCATATAGCATCTTACTTAAATAGCCTTCATCACAGCGACTACCCCTTTAATAAATAATAACAGCAGAGTACGTACCTAGATTAGGACTTTCAAGCCTTTAAAGAAGGATAACTTTAAAAAGAAGGCATTCTCTCCCTTCTAGGCGCTTAACTACCCTACATCAGACATTAATAAACTTATAATTATATAAATCCCTTATAAAAAACACGTTACATCTCACACTAACCTACAGTAGGCTAAATAGCTATTCTTCTTATTATATTACAATTAAATACATTAATGGAAACGTTTACATCTAGGATATAGCTTAAAGTAACCAGCTTATCCACATTTTTAGCTATAGTGAATTTATAAAAGAGATACTTAGTAACCGGGAGATAGTAAATATAAGTGTTAAATTTACCATATAGGGTAATACCCTTAATCGGTTTTACACTAGCTTATCTAACAGTGTTATTAAGGTTTAAAACATCCGCTTACTTAGGAAACCCCTCATTTAAAACCTATTAAAAACCTAAGCCCCAGTCTCCTACAGGATATTTTCCCCTAATAAAACCCACCTCCTTATCAGCAACATAAGCGGTCGCATCTTCCTCCTTTCACTTAATAATAACAAGATTTAAAAGCTAACCTATTAAAAGATACCCCTTCCCGACGGCACCTTTAAGACCGTCCGCCTCCCATCTTCTATTACACCCCACACCTAACCCCTTTTAACCCGCTTTAATGTAAGCTTCCTCCACACTAAACAATTAGTGATCCACCTTAACCTTATAATTAGCGCCGTTTAAGGCTTACATTACAGTAAGACTAGTTATTTCTTCTATAAAGCTTATTATAAAAAGGATCCATCCTAGCCTCTGCTAGTAGTATAAGAGTTACAGTAGTAGCAGCAGGTGGGGTTAAAGTTCTTAGTGATAAGTATACAGTTTCGGCTGATAAGGCTGGTGGAGGATAAAGATCTAAAAAAGAAGGTTAAAGTGGTAAAGGCGCTAGACTTTAATTTAAAGCCACTAACGCTTAAGATAAGGAGGGGGTTAAAGGTAGAGAGGGTAAAGCTAATAATTAATAAGGTAGACTGGGACTTTAATTATACGTTTAGTAATAAGAAGGCTTAAAGAGTTAGTAAAAAAGAGGATAAGGATTAGTAAAAAGGGGCTAATAAAGAGTTCTTAAAAAACCTGTTTTATAAGAAGAGTTTATAAAAATTATTATATTAAAAAATAAATATGTTAATACCTTTATTAAAGGTATAATATTTATAACTTAAGTGAAACTAAGACTAAGCCGCCCTGGAAGCGGCGTACGGCTAGGGGTTTAAACCTATAGACACCTTTAACCTTAGCTAAAAGGAGCGGGTTAATAAATTAAGGGCCGTTATAAGCTAGAAGTGTACTTAGCACTAAGTATATAATGTAAGTAAACTCCTTAGCCTGGAGTTTAAGGGTGACGCTGTAAGCCGCAGTGTTAAAAATCACAGCTTTAAGGGCCTCCTTATCCGCTTGTTTAGTAAGTCGGATAGTAAAGTCTGGTTTAACGGGCTACACCTCCCAGACCTGGGATAGCAGCTAGGTAAAAGTGTTACAGAGAGCCAGCTTAACTTCTGTGGTAAGGGTAAGGTAAAGTGCCTTAAAGGGGGGCTTAGCTTATAAGAAGACCGGTTATTATATAGCCACTCCTAAGCCGGGGCGGTAACAGCGCCTTTTAAGGAGGTGCCTTAATAGCGGGGGTGGCGGGAGGGCTGTTATAAAGCCATAAGGTAGAGGTAATATAACCAGGTGTGGTAGCTTAAAAGTGGTGTTAGCAGGTAGGTAAGGTGAAAGTTAAGGTAGTGAAAACCTAACGTATATTAGGTAATCCTTTAAAAGATATTTAAAGCCCTTAAAAACCTTTATAATAACCTTAAAGACAGCTATCTTTATATTAAACTTAGCCTTACGGGCTAATCTCTCATTATACGATCTTCTCCCTTAAAAAAGGAGGAGTAATAAAAGAGGGGAGGTGGAGGGAAACCTTAAATGGCATATATACTGTGTAAGGTAATTAACGTATCTGTCTTAAAGATTTTATATATTCTACTACCTTAATTTATAGTAAGGAAATGGTAATAGTAGCTGCAGGACTTTAAAAATAAGGCTAATATCCTTTACAGTATAGTAAATATATTAAAGCCTTATCCCAGTATATTATAATATAGCAGTCCAGGCCCAGCACAGGGGATAAAGTAAAGTTACCAAGCCCGTCGGCATATTAGGGCAGGCTATGCCTACAATAGTGTGCCAGCTAATCTCTTTATAAAAAGTTAAATAGTTAAACTTGCTGTAAGGGGCAGCTACAGGCACCTAAAGGCGGGCAGGCAATACTAATCCCCACTCCCTTATATAAAGTGCTAACCTGGTAGCTTAAGTGCCCTCCAGCCTTAACCACTATTACATTAACTACCAGGGTTCCCCGTTTTACTTACTTTACCAAACTAGTGTAACAGGCTAATAAATTCCTCTTCGTCTTACACAGGGCAGCCCCCTACCCTTATAAGAGCCAAAGTAAGTACAGTTAAGAAACCTAATACATGTAATGCCTTTATAAAGTAAAAGGTAGTGTTAGTAATTAAGGGATAAAAGCCAGATCTGCTTTAATATAGCTTAGGTTATAAGACAGCACCTATCTATCACGCTTACTAAATAAAGTAACGTAAGCTGATAAGATTAACGGCCTAACCTGTAAAGAGCCCTTAAATTAGACCTTAACATACCAGTAACCTTAACGTCCCTAGCTAGTTTTACATCGTGTAAATACTCTTTAATTAGGCGTTTAAGTAAGCCCACCTCCTTAAAAAGATATCCACACCCTCTAAGATATACACCAGTTTACACTTTATAAACACTATATTATAACCTATAATTACAACCCTTAAAAAGGACCCTGTAAGAGCCATTATTCTAATAGGTTAAATAATAAGGTATTATAAACGATAAGAGAGATAATAATAATATTAACTGTTATTAAATCCTGCCAGTTATAAACGTGAAATAGATTATATTTATATATTTACAGGAATTAATCTAAGTTTAAAGGATAAGTGCTTACTATGTTAATATCTATAGGCAGGACAGGAGACTGCAGGTAGTTAATATAATCTAATTATTACGCCGTTACACAGGCCAGCTGGAACTAGAACTCGTTTTTATTAAGAGCTACTAGGAGCAGCTATACAGTTAGCGATTTACAGTATAGTAACATATAAGCTGAGGCGAACAGAAGGCAGGTTAAGATAGGACGGAATAAAAGTAATAAGTATATTAGGTTCTTATAAGCTTAATGTAAAGCTCGTTATGGGTTTTATAAACCCACGTAGCAAACTTACATATTTCCTGGCGCTTTAACTACAGACTAGCACTTACTTAACCCTTTTATTTAACCTTATAAATAATCTAAACTAAAGGTGACAGTTTAAGGTGCTTTATATAACCGTTAACCCTTATATTAAAGGAGCCGTTAAGCTTTTATTTAAACCCACAGTTAGGCCCAAACATGTATAAGCGTTAATAGTTTAATAAAACATATATAGGAAACTTAAAAGGGTTAAAAAGCTGGGATAAGAGGATAAGAGTGTTAATAAAGTTAATAAGAAACTTAACTATAATACTCTCAGATTAGGAGTGGGGTCTGTTAGATAAAGATAAGATGTTATTAGTTATAAAAGAGGTATTATAATTAGTATCTTATCTATTTAAGGCATTATTGTTAATAATGTCTGTTAGTTTAAGGCTAGGTGAACGTGTATATATCTGAAAAAATCGTTAAGTAAGTGGTGAATTAAGGGGGTTTTAAATGTTATGGCAGGTAATATATAAGAGGTGTAAGAGAGTGCTGATAAAGGGTAGTCTACCACTATTAAAGTATAAAAAGTTACTAATATTATATAGGCCTTATATATTATACTGTTAATAACCACATATATGTAGGTAAATAAGGCTTCTCACTCACCTGGTATGCTTTTAAAACAGGCTAACACCGTAATTTAAAACGTGGGTATAAAAGTTAAGTATTATAAGCTTTAAAAGGGTTATTTAAGGGAAAAGGTCGTCGTCTATACGGCAGTACTTCAGTTAAGGCTGCCTAAAAGGCCTAAGGGCGTAATTAAACATATATATCTTTATAATATCTAGCTGTAATATTAGCTGGTAAGCTTTAATATTATATATTATAATGTAAAAGAGATTATGTGGCGCCACCTGCTCCAGGTCCTAGGCCCGGTCTGTCCAGGTAACGTGTTTAGGCTTAGGTGGTGCGTTCTTAGGGTACCTTTACCTGGTGGTGGGGGTCTGTAGCGCACTGCCACCTAGGCCCACAGCGCCTGTAACACCTATAGTATTATTTAAAGGCCGTGGTTAAAGCCAGCTAAGTATATCCTAAGCTGTAATTAGGCTGGTATTATCAACAGTGCAGGCCGTTTTAAGCTGGGTGAGTAGTGACTTATTATGTAATTCTCTATTAGTGTGGCCTGTGATGTGGATGGCTTAGAGATATAGCGTTACCTTTATTATTACTGTTAACGTTAAAAAGGGCGTTACGTTAATGCCGCCCAGTAACGCCCCGCTTAACAGTAACTATACAGCTTACTAATGCTATACTAATATAGTATTAGTAAAGGTGTTACGCCGTATTATAACGTTATTAGTTATAATATTAGTTAATAAGTAAGTGGGAATGATATAAGGAGTAGCTGTAAATTTATTACCTTACCTAATCCTAAGAGAAATTCTTCTAAGATTAAAACGCTATCTAATCACCCACCTACTAATAATAAATATTAGGATTCAGCCTATATAAGGGGAGCCACCATTAATTATAACCTAATTAAAACCCCCCTTATAAAAGGGAAAGGGGCCAGTTACGCCATAACGACCGCGTGTTTAAAACAGGCCGGCATATACTTTAGTGTAACCGCTAACTAAAGCAACCATCCAGACCTAAAACTCCACCTCTTCTTAAACTATTCTTAAAAGTCTAACTGTAATTCCACCCTACCCCAGGGTTGTATCTGCCACTTTAAACCCTATAAAAGCGTAATAGACTTTAAATAAGTTAAAACTAAGCAGATCGGCCCTACTAAACCTGGCCCTAAGGGCACTAGCTTTATAAGCGTGTTAGGTAAGCGCACGTTAAAGTACTTCTATATAAAAAGCTGGGACCTCCTCATCCTCTATCAAGGCTATTAGGGGAAGCCTAGCACCTAACAGTCCAGAGGGTAACCTTTTTACCTCCTAGGCTTAAGGCTTTATTAATTAAATTATAGTAAAAAGCACGTTAAGTAACAGTAACTACCTACTTTATTATATATATTTCACCCCACCATTTCACCCTTTTAAGGCCTAATTAAACCGGCTTTACACAGCTTTTAAACACCTGCTCTACCCATTCTTATAGCTCCTGTATAACCGAATTAAGCTCCTTTACCGTCTTTAGGATTAGCAGTCCTCTGTCGTCGAAAAGGGTGGCCACTTAGGTCCTAAAGAGACCTAAATCCTTAATCTGCACCTTAAAAAGGATGCCAGGCCTAACACTAATAGGGTGGCCTTATAGGGGAGAAAGGTTTAAAGGGCCTGGTGGTTTAAACTGTGGTAGGCCCCCACCCTGGCCGTTATTAGGTCTGTCCTATTTATAAGTGTAAGGTTTAAGTAACCACCCCACTAATATATCAGTTCCCTAGGCCCTACACACCTTAATCCTTTAAAGGCCATTTAAGTGTTTAGGTAGATACTGTCCGTGGTCTGCTTTACCCTCCCGCAAGCCTGGGAGAATCCCTATACAGTATTTAAAACTCTACGTGGGGTGTAAGGAAGGTCCTGTATAATATATTAGGGTAAATTTTATTAGCTTAGTGATATAATAAGGGTAAAGAAGGTTATTAAGTAAGCCGTTATTAAATTTCTAATATATGTCACTTTTTAACAGTTTTTAATGGTAAAAGTACCTGGAAATAAAACTAACTAGCTGCTCCACTAACACCATAACCTCTCTACTATATTATAACCCTACGTAGTTTAATTAAGCGTGCCTGGGAAGCAGTACCTAAAGACTGGTTACGCTAACTGGCTTACAGTATACTATAACGGTTATAGATGTGTATTAAGAGAGAGGGTTACTTAATTAGCCATTAATATATAATAAAATGCCTCTCTCTACTTAATATTAGCCCTGTTTATTATAACAGCCCCCTGTCCGCTTAGTAAAGTAAGCGCCTTAACTGTACCAAGTTAATAAAATCTACCCTGGTATATTATACCAGCTTGCTTAGCCTACAGGGTTATTATATCCCACCTATCCACCTCCCCTAATCCCATATTAGGTTCTTAATAATTTTCTATGGCTTATCGCTTATTATTATCACTTATCCCTTTATTAACCCGTTAAAGTATAATTAATTAAATGTGGAAAACTTAACTCTCTCTCTTTTAATTAACCCACTTAAAAATAAGTAACGCGCTTACTAATTATATATAATTAGCCCTTTTTGTCGTTAGACATCACTGTCACTACTTGTACCATTTTATAATAACGCCGCCCCAGTTGCTATATAACGTGGCATTTAACCACCTCCTTAGCTTTTTAAAGAGCAGCTTCCTCCCTGTATCACCTATTAAATATATTAACGTTATAACCCTAAATGGTGTTGTACATGGCCTTATCTTCACGGCACCTTTTACAGTGGCTGCACCTGCTTAGCTTACCACCACTATTAAAGATATACCCTAACTGGTAAATAACACACTTTCCTACTCGTGCCTTGAATCAGGTGCCTATCTCATACACGCTAGTGCCGTGCGACTCAGCTCCCAGCAGATACAGCCTTGGGAATCCACTACCCTTTTTAATAATGCCTGTAAGGCTATATCCAAGGCCTATATCCCGCCTGTATTAACCTGGAAAACCCGTCTGTACGCTGCCTTATTCTATCTCTGTTCCCAGCCCTTATCCTGTCCTAATCTGGCTTTCACTAACCCTAGGCCACCGCCGACCTTACAGGCCACATCGTAAGGACCTTTATAAAAGCCTATTAATTAATAATGATAATAACTCCCACCACCTGTGGGAAACTGCCGCCCTTATTTGTAACTACACTTATTACATCCACGGCTGCATTATTACTAATTATCCAGGGGGTAACAGCTTACAGCTTAATCTAAAAGGCTATTACAGTAACCTAGAAGGCTATAACAGTTTAACTAGACTGTACAGTAAGTATTAGGGTTTTAAGATATAATAAGCATGGCTTGAAGGCAGTGTATAGCTTAAAGGCAGTATATAGCTTAAAGGTAGTGTAGGTAGGGACAGAGTCTAGAATTGGGTATAGTGGTATATTATTTTAGTAAAATAATATAATCTTTCAGCTTACTAATACTTATAAAGTATAAGGCTTCCAGTTAACCCAGACGATTCTAACACCACTAACAGACACTATATACACTATAACGGGGTTAATTGCCGGAACGCCGACGATAACGGCCTTATTAGTTATCTCCTCCATTAACAGCAGGTTAAGATTCTTTTAACAGCGGCTAGTATTACACACTGGTGTAAGGATCGCGAAGATATGTCAGTCCTTTAAGTTATTATATATAAAGATGTAGTTAACATAACTAAACCGGGTCTTTTTATTCTTTATAACCGTAATGGCGGCGCCAGCAGCGTTAACATCCTTAATATCAGTATTATCGTCCAGGAAACGACTATACTATATATAATTACTAACATTAAATATAAAACGATTACTAATCTCCTTGTTTACTAACACGTTAATATCTACGGCTATTATTAAAATAAGGGCTCTCTCCCCAGCCAGCCCCTATTCACTATTAAAACCACCAGAGACGTAAAAGCTAACGAGAATAATAAGAACGAAAACACAGGGAGGGCTGGAGACCCTAAACGGCTGCCGCAGATAAACTTATCAGTCTAGGGCAAGGGAGGCAGGGGTGGGGGCGCAGGGATTAGGTGTAACAAGCAGGGAGCTAAGCTCCAGGTAACGACTTAAAAGTTAATTTTAAAACTAATAACGAATATAAAAACCTTAAGGTGGCATATATCCTTCCACATACTCTAATAAAAGAGGATAATAACGAATTAGTTTATTACCTCCTTATCTTTATAGGAGACTTAAGCTAATTCGGGAAGAATAAGTTGAGAAAAGCTGTAATTACCATCCTTAATATGTTTAATAATAATGTAATCTATTTAATTGAAGGTATTAATATTAACTAGCCACGTAACGCTATTACCCTCAGCCTTAATATACATTGTTTATTTAGGCAGTTTGATATTTTTTTTAAACCTGTAGCAAACGCTGACCTGCACACCTATTAAGTCCGTACCTTTCTCCCTTAAATAGTAAACCGGTTCCCTATTATAAGAACATTATTTATACACTTATTAATCAACCCCCTGTTAAAACAGCTTCTTACACTTCACTTTACTATTAGCTATATACTCTACCTCTTAAGTGTAGGAGACTATATCCAGGCCATTTTTAACAATATGGAGAAAGGAGTAGTACAGGAGGACAGGTTGACGTAATTAGGTGTTCTGGTAAACATAACCTTATAAATAAGGGGATAATGTGTTAATATGTGTAGATTATATTTAGCCCTAGTACCCTTATTAGTAACCTTAGCTTGATGGAATAGTTAAATCCTCTTCCTCTAGGCTATTTCTCCTTTTTAAAAGTATATTAAGCCTTTGATGATATCGGCAGTTAAAGGTAATAGCTGTTAGTCACTTACCCTGTTAAAAGCTTATATTATTTTCCCTAGGGATGGACTGTGGGAGCTTGAGGGTGAGTTTTTATAAGGAGAAAGATCTATCAGTTACGGTGTATTAGTAATGGGAGTAGTTAAGGAAGAAACGTTACAGAGTAGAGTTTATATAAATAATATAATTATACACTTATAAACTTAATTAATTTCTCACTATTTAAAGTGCTGTGCTTCTAACACTTTATATATAAGTGTGGAGATATCTTTATAATATTAAGACGGTGCGGTATAGTTTGTTAGAAGAACTTTAACTAGTAATATATATAAGGTCGCACACCTTTTAAATCAGGAATAAGCTTAGTCGCACTGGGGTTACGTCTGGAAGTGATCTCTGTGATAAGGATATTGACCGTAGCCATATTAAGAATATAATACAGTGGTAGTGAGCCATAAGGGAGCTGTCGTCGCTTTAGTGTAAAGGTTTTAATGTTCTTTAATAGGGTGTATTATCCTTACTTTAAATGTTAAGGTGGTGGTTATCGTTATAATTAAGTCCCAGTTCCGATATAACACTTTAATACAGCACCTAGTGGTAAGTTAAGGGGGTTTAAGGGTTATAGTGGGTAAGATACGGGATGTATAGGAGAGTGTTGATAAGGGGCAGTTTATTAAAATGGGCGGTTACTAGTGTTATATAAGACAAATCTAGGTATATAAAATTTCCTTTTTCATACCTTACCTATGTGACATTACTTACTTTAACTTATACTTAGCTTAGGATTTACTTAAGCTCTTTTACTTTAAAATTAGTTTTATATTTTAGTATTATACTAAATAGTATTTATATTAAGTTTATTAGCCTGAGATATCGCCTGTTTAAAGGATATACGCTTTAATTTTAAGCTTATTTTAATTAAACCCGTCCCTTATTAGTTAAACTCTTACTATTATAATTCCCCTAATCATAACACTTAGGATAGTAGTAATAAGACTGAAAACAGGACTGGCTGCTGTGGCAGCTAAGAGTGTGTAAAGTGTAAACCTTAAAAGGTTTATTATTATTAGCCTTATTATTAGCTCTCTTAATGCTAGTAAGAGTGATATGATCAGCTTACCCTAGGCCTTCGCCGCCACGGTAAAGACAGTACCATTAAGGGCGTTATAAGGGATTAGTAACAGGGGTTAGTAATACGGTTACATAGCATAGTTATGGAAGTAAGGGATATAGAGAAGTATCCTACCTAACAGATTGGAAACAAGGTCTGTGTAAAGAAGACAGAGTTAGTAATTAGAGGGTGTAATGTACTTACCTATATGGATTAAAAGAGTAGCATTAGTATTAAGGCACTTATAAGTAACATAGTAAACTAGCTTAAAGTGAAGAGGAATAGTGGTAGTGAGGGTAGTAAGATAGAGGCTTTTCAGAATTATGTAATAATTAGGTTTAGTAGGAAGATTTAAGATACTTAGGAGGGGGGTTTATCTTACTGATAAGGTCGGGCGGACACACTCTTACTTAGGATTATAACCGACATTGCCATTATAAGCAGTTCCGTAAAGGTAAAGTTATTCGTCACGGTAATAAGGATAACTAACCAGCCTATTAACGGTGTTATTATATACTAAGCTAACTTAAGGTATCCTATTAAGGCACTAAGCTGCACTATGTAAGCGTAGGGTGCCTTATCGGTATAATAACCTGTAACTGCCGCTATAAAGCTGGCAGATGTGTTGATAGTGAGATTTAAAAGGCTGTATAATAAGAAGATTTTTACTAAGTACTGTATTGGGGTTTAGGGGGGGGATATTAGATATTATAACGTTATAAAATATTAAAGAAATATTACATTATAATATAATATGTTATGTTAAATTAATAAGGTATGTTAGGCTTTGGGATTCTCTGATTAGTTAAAGGTGCATGGATAACATAGCCGCGCCTGAGGTTAGCTCTCATTACACCTCTACACTTAGGACTGCGGCTTTAAGTCACGCACAGACTACATAAGAAGCGTATATACAGGCCAGGTAAATCAAGCGTATCCACCAGCTATAGGGATTAAAATTTCATTTACTGCATATTAAAAGCGGACTTAATGACATATAGTGGGAAGTTTCCTTAAATCTTACTATATTTATACCTATATTATTAAGAAACATTTAAGTACAGAAAAAGACTTTTAATAAACGTGACATTTAATAGTGATACCCTAGGCACTGCCCTCCTTTATTATAAGTTAGGTGGGGGGCTTTTAGAACACCCCTGCTTTTGGAACACTATGCCTATATATAATCCTGAAAAGCAGGGTCGTGTAATTAATTAAGTGAAATTACTAACTAAAAACCAAAATATATATTAAATGTATTACTAATGGCTTATTAAGGATACATAGTTATTTATTTTCTTCTGTTTTTCTGTGATAGCTTTATTTAACTTCAAAGTTAGAAGTTAAAAGTTACTAGTAAATCTTATATATAACCCTAGGATTTATTTTTCTTAAATAAATCCTTTATACTTAGGTTTAAAATTAAGGTAAAAATAGTTATATATTATTAACAGGTATTATTTACATAAAATTTAATATATACATATAGTTTTTACTTACGTAATGAAATAATTAAATGTAAAAAATCCTCTTATATAAAATAAATAAGAATTTTATAATATTGTATATTTAACTAAAAATATATATCTTATTATTACATAAGGCTTACAATTAAACACTAATAAAGTTTATTTAAGTAATGGTATTTATTAAATATTTTATTCATCAAGTATTATAAAAGTAATTAACGAATTGTAAATCTTAGGGTTATATATAGGATTTACTAGTAATCGAAAACTTCTAACTTTGAAGTTAAATATAGCTATTACAGAAAAATAGAAGAAAATAAATAACTATATATTCTTAATAAGCCATTAGTAATGTATTTAATATATATTTTAGCTTTTAGTTAGTAATTTCGCTTAATTAATTACGCGACCCTGCTTTTCAGGGTTATGTATGGGCATGGTGTTCTAAAGGCAGGGGTGTTCTAAAAGCCGGTGCTTTAACTTAATTAAGCACGTAGAGCATTAGAAATATTAATATCTGTATTATGTCGTTCTATCCTAACTGTATTAGGTCCTTCCACGTAATAATCTGCTGCTAAAGTGTGCCTGGTTTTAATTCCTCTTACACGAACAGCGTGCTTTTTAAGAATCTTTTCCTCTCCCTTTTCCCATTTTCTTTTCAGGCATTAGCAAACCTTACCCTTAACCCAGTCCTAGTGCTCTTCCATTTAAGGTAGCCTATTAGCGTTAGAGAGATAGGCCTTATCTCCACCTGTAGCATATATAGTGTAATCTGCTACCTGATTAAGATTCTTAACCGTTTTATTAGAGGAGGCTGGTAAAGGAGGGTAGGTGAAGTTATTATACATCTTAGATACCACCCTTTAGTTATTTTAAGTCTCTGTAAACGTGTTAAGTGGGGTGGATATCGCTATGTCGTATTTAAAGTTTAGTTCGAGCTTAAGTAACGATAAGGAGGGTAACGACTTGTTTTTTAAATTAGCTGGCGTTATAACAGCTAGGCCGACCTTATTATATAGGTTATTTTTACTAATGTATAAGTAAAATTCCGATTTTACAGTTTATTAATACGTGTAATGAAAATGGGATTTGTAAATAACGGAGTAAAGGTATAGGTGGCGGGTAGAGATTATAACTAATAATAGGGTGCTGGGGTTAGATCCTGTCTTAAATAAGGGCTGACTTTATAAAGTCAGATAAGTTACTACCTAGCTACGTAAATAGTGTAGCCCTTAATAAAAAAAATGAACTCTACCGTTTATAAATAGAATATAGTTATATATAAATAAGACTTATTAGATGTTTAAGTTTAGCTGGCTGTGTATTTAATACTTAGAAGTAACGATAAGCTGCCTGTTATAAGCTAACTGTTTAGAGATATAAGGATACTGGTATTAATAAGATAAGGCTTAACTGTTAGTAATAATTTACTTTATAACTAAGAGGTGATTTATCCTTAACTGTCTAATTACAGTTACTTATCTCTAATGTCGTTTATAAGGTCTTCTAAATCTGACTTATAGGGTTAGGGATCTACTAAAACGGCTATTTTAATAGCCCCTTTTTATTAAAATTTATACGCTCTTTAAACAGTTAATATACCTACTACCCTTAAAACATAGATTATAGTAATTAGCATTTCTTTAGCCTTTTCTCTTATAATGGCACTTAATAATCCTTCATCAGGCTTAATCATAATAACCTAAACACCTACTAAACTGTAGATATTTAACACTTAATCGCTGACCATTACGATTTAAAAGAGCTGTAATGGCTTAGTTAAGTAAAAGCAGCTCACTAGGCTTAAAGCGCCGATAACAGCTGTTCTCTTAAAGATGTGTACTGTTATTATCATTTTAAAGCTTTGTGGTATCCTGTTTTTTAGCAGTTTTTATAATGGTGTTATACTTATTACGTTACTAACTATATAATCTGAACTAAAGTTATAGGAAGAACTTCTAATCTGGTTAACTTTAAGTTATTATCTAACTGCGGGATCTTATCTTCTCTTAACTGGCTCTATTACTGATATTACTGGCATAAAACAACTTAATCTTATTAGCTCTTACCTTAATGTAATCTTTACTATGGCCTGTAGTCTTACTCGTACCGAGGGCGAGCTTATTACCTTTTAAGCTCTTTAAGGTGTTACTAACGCTATTATTACTCCTTCAGCCATTTCTATTATCTTTAATTATGTAAAAGAGGGACGGCCGTGTAATATAAGTTTTACCTGCATTAGCTTTACCTAGCCCCTTAGCGTTAGGTTTAGCCTTATTTTAGCTGGTATGTTTATTAATACTATTAAATAGCGGCCAGCGTTTTATCTTACTGCTATTACTAGTTTCACCTTACTTCTTATTAGGATTTAGGTTTTACCACCAGATACTTAACTAAAAGTTAAGCAGTTAGTCTGGGAGTGCCTTAACCTGGAGATAAACTGGGTTAGGGTACTTTTAGTAAGTATAGGATTGGTAATATTATTATATGTTTTAACGTTAATACCCTGTATTATAAGCGCTGAAATAATAAAACTAACATACTGTAGATTATTATCAGTTAATATAGGTAATATTTACAAACCATTTAGTATTGCCTTATTAATAATTACTAGCTTATTAATTATATTATTTTTAGGGTGGATGCATTACCAGACGAAAAAAAACCGAATAGCATTAATTCCTAACTTATTATGGTGCAGTTACGTATTTACTAGCAGTTGTATTATAGTTCTTCTTACTACTACTCTTACGAATTATATAAAGCTATACAGCATTTTATTATCAGTTATCTCTTATTAATATGCATATTTTGCCCTAGCAGTTCTAACTGATACCTAGCTTTTAAAAAATCTAGGGTATCTCAGCTGTTAAAGCGTTAATAAGAGTTCTTCTATCTCTAATTACAGGCGTTCTCACTAATGCTTTAATTAGAATCTTCGTTTATAACCTCCCTATATTTTAAGTTATCTTACTTTCTGTAATATTAAGTATTAGTGCACCACTGTTAATAAGCCTTATCCGGCTCGACTAAGCGTACTGGGAAAACGCTTTTTTTATACAGGTAAGGCCTAATAAGGTGTTATTATTTTCTATTAACTGTTAAGGTTATATAATTTAAATTCTTACTTTAGTTTCTTATAATCTACTTTCCACTATCAGTCTGCTTATTATTTATAATATGTTTCCTAAGCATAAGTGGGCTATAAGGGGCGCTGTCTTTAACACCTGTGTATAACTTAACATAGCTATCAGACTAAGCGTCACTTAGGTTATTATATTAATTATAGCCAGTAGGTCTCCCTATTTTAATAAACCTTCTCTTAAAGTACTTTTAAAGGGCTATAGAGCCACTTTCTAAACTATGTTTAGCTGGATGGTCTTTACGTCTTTTATATGTATAGTTAGGCTATGTGGGGTGGGCCGTATAAGATTTTATAGGCCTTTAAGGCCCTGACGATAAAAATATTATAACTTATATTTAATATTATAAATTATAAGGTAGGACGTTAAGGTGTTATAACCTGCACTTAAATATAGTGGGAATTATATTAAGGGCAGTTAAGGAGCATATTTAGTTATAGTTATCTATAAGATAGCTATTACAGAGAGCAAAGGGTGAAAAGGCCTAAGGAAGAGTAAAAGGAGAACAGTAAAGGGAGCTTCTAACTTGTAAATCTTGTACCTTTAACGTTAATCTTTATAAGGAGGGTAATATAAAGATGGTATATGAAGCCTTATTAAACAGAATTTAATTAAGTTATACTGTATTTATAATTTAGTAAATACTAGTGTAGCCTTATAAAGTGTGGGGATTTTAAGTTTTAAGTTTAATATAAGACTTTAAGTACGCGGTTACCTGCTGGAAGGTTTTTATAATATAGAGTGAATAGAAGAACTTCCTTTAATCTTTACTTTTAAGGTATAAAGCTAGTTATACTAATAGCCTTAGGGATCGAGTTTAACATTTACTTTCTAAAAATAACAATCTTTATATTTGCCAGTGTTTAAAGGCGTTGTAACGCTTAAGTTCTGTCTATAAGCCGTTTATAGAACTTAATAAAAGTCTGTGGGTATGTTAAATATTACAGTTCTTCAGACCTTAAAGGCGTTATAACTGAAAGCTAGGTGTGGAGTTAGTAAACACCAACCTATAACTCCAGGGCTCCGTCACCTACAGGCGTGTCCTTAACATAAGGTTAGTCTTTAGCGACCTGTTAAAAGCATTACACTCTAAATTTAGTAGGATTAAAGGGGTTGTAATTATGTAATTCCATTACTTCTCCTTAGCTCCTTTATAGTTGTGAATAGTGGTAAGCCGTGTGGCGAAGCCACGTGGCTGCAATTACGCGTCTGTGGCAATAATTACAAATTTATAATTTTAGCAATTACTAAAACTTTCTATTACCAGACTATTTATTTCTAACATAACTTACATTCCTGTAAACCCTTACTAAGTTCCACAAATCACCACCGTTATAGCTTCCTCTAATACATTAAATTTCAGTAAAGACGTTCCCGTCTAGCGTTCTTATTAATAATTAAACAGGCCTGTTAGATAAAATAATAAATATTACTTTATTAAAGTAATAAACGTTTAATACCTTTTAACACAGTAATAGTTTATAACAGAACCCTTAATTAGCGTAAATTATATTAGCAATTATAAATTACAAACTTAAAAGCAATATTATTAAAACTTCAGTTATTACCAGGTACCTATTAACAGGGGTGGGTAAGCTTATTCCCTTAACATTCTCCAATATACTAAACGTAACGTTAAAAGTCATTATGGCCACAGTAACCACCTTTAAAGCTATATACGCCTATATATTCCATATTATATTCTTCTTTACTATACTGTTTGGAATATTAGTGCTCATTATAACTTAGTTTACTAAAGATCCTAGTGCTCTCCCTAATATTAATGTCTCTATTTGGCAGGAGAAAGAGTTTTTTAATATATTAAAGGGAAATAAGCTGTCCGCTTTGTAATAAAGTAACAGATTAAGCAGAATAAAGGTATGAAGGTACTTCTGGTATAGCTAGTATAGATAGTTATCATTGTAACTATAATGGCCGTAAGGGACTCCTGGTTCCTCACGTTAATATTACATTATTCATTTATATCTTACTGTTCAGATTTCCCTCTGTGTATTATAGTGATAACAACCTACCATAATAGTATACCCCTGTCTTAAAGTGCTAGCTTAATAAACCTTCTTTAGATCACCCTTTAAAGCTTAGCGTCCTGCTATACGCTTTATTATATCCTGTCCCGGCCCCCTTTAAACTGTCGTCAGGAGCAGGTCGTAACAAAAAGGTAGCTGTGCTATTAGGTAATATACCCTAAGAGTGAAGCGTTACAGTTATATACTTAATATCTTTTAGGTCCACGTCCTGGGCCTAACCGCTATCTTTATTAAAGTAGATACAGTTAACCTTTTTATTATAAACTGTAATAATTAGGCTAACTTTATCTATCCTTTATATAATTCTCTAAACCCTTTTCTTTTCCCTAGTGAAAGAACTTTTTAAAGCTTTTTTTTCTTAATATTATGAAAGTGAGTATAGTATAAGGTTATTAAAAGGGAGATTAAAAAGGGGAATATAATATAGAAAAGTAAGGAAGAAGGTATTAAGGTGTGGTTAAGATAGGGGTATAAGTGGATGTAAAGGATTACCTAATCTGTAGATTTAATAGGGGCTAGAGATAGCTTTAATTAAGGTTAAATATATATCCCTTTATCTTTATTTAACTAAATATCCTTCTGGACGGATCTATTACTTTCTTAACTTAAAGAAGGCTTTAAGTGTCTTTACCTCTTTTACACGCGACTGATTATTATGCTTATATACTGTTATTATACTCCTCTTTAATAAAAGGAAGATGTAATTAGTGTAATGTGAGGAGTAATAATATAGGGATAAGAAGGTAAAAGTTATACGGTAGATAGTAGGATAGGTTAAGTTACCTCTTTATGGTTAGAAGATTACTAATCGTTTGGTAAGTAATAAGGTAAGTTAAGCTGCTTTTTTATAATTAGGGGTAATTATATAGTAAGTAAGTATAATTATTATAACGTATAGTCTTAAAATAGAGAATGAAAACGTTAGCCTTAAACCTATTTCTTACCTGTATTTTAAAGGCTGTGTTTATTTTATTAGGATAGGGGGTCTTATATTTAAGATCTCCTATTTTAGTATCTTTTTAAAGAGTTGGCTTAAAATCGATCCCTATATTGTGTAAACTTACTAATTTTCATAATAGGGTAAGTAATAGTGAGCCGAAGCTAAGCCGGGGGTAAAGTGAGCCTGATTTTAAGCTAACCATTTTAAACAGGGCCTACTTATTTTCTGTGGTATTCTACTTAAATAACTAAGCTGACATATAATGTAATACTGTTCTATGCTATATATATTATAGTAAAATACCCTAATAAGTTATATATTATAATCTAACACCTTAATTTACTTAAGCACCTTATTATATGTTATGTAACTAGACTGTAAGATGGTAACTATTAGATTAAAATGTGACTAACTAAGGTGTAAGTAAAGGGTAATTTAGTACCTATGTAAAGTTTACGAAGTGTCCCATTTATCACCTATATATTACCTTTATCCGTTTTAGATATTACACCTTATTAAGGATTTAACACATGTCTTGCTAGGAAGTAAGTAAATAAGCCGTATTTTAAATATTACCTTAAACTCTGCCTTATTAAAAGAAAACTAAGTTTACTACTTATTATTATCCTCCCACTTTCTTATATGGACTGTTAGGAGCCACGGCCATGTTCTTATATATAATATTTAATTTCCAGAGCCGAAGACATTTCATCTAGTTATAAAGATTAGCCTTAGCTTAGTAGATGATACCTTTCTTATACGGCAAACTGTCAGTTATACTAGTTAATTGCCTCCTGCAGGTCCAGTGTGACAACCCTGCAGGCCGTCACTTAGGCCGGGGTAGCCTGACAAATCCCCCACGTAAGGAACAGTGCAGAGGACAGTGCACACCATCTGGGCGCACTGGGCCAGGGGTATAAAGACCTAAAGCCCCTACGACTAATGAGGTGCTGCTCGCAGTATGCCAAGTGCTCGCATCGCAAGTAGGAGAAACCTTATAAGCGGAACGCTTATATGGTGCAAAGTGCTCGTATAATAAGCACTTGTAACACTACAAGCAAGGTATAAAGTACCTCTTAGTCAATTAGTATAAATAGCCATAGTTATGCCCATAACCATCGTAAGGGACTCTAGTTCCTCACGCTAGTATTTAATTATTCATTTATATCCTACTATTTAAACTTACCTTTATATATTATAATAACAATAACCTATAGTGACATTAAACCCCTATCTAAGAGTGCTAGCTTAATAAGCCGTCTTTAGAACGCCCCTTACCTGTTAGCGTCCTGCCATACGTTCTATCTTAACCCACACCAGTCCTCTTAAGGCCTGTGTCAGGTACAGGTTGTAATATCCAGCCTTCCAGCACTGGGGTCTGATAACTGGCATAATTACGTTAGTAAGGAGGTGTGTATTGCCTATCTCCAGGCTAGAATATCTATGGTCCTAATATATAAATCACTCCTACAGGCTTAAGCCGTGCTCCGCTGCATTATATCCGCGATTAAGCCGTTAACTGGACGCGGCAGTAGCAGAGTATAACCAGGTTTAAAAGTTGGGATCGCTAGCTTAAATGGTTTAATTATTATTATAGTGCCGTTAATAGGCCGACTTCTCTTTTTTAAGCCACTTAAGAAGTTCTATAACATAAGGCAGCTCTTAGGAAGTATATCTAGCTTTTAAACTGAAAAACAAACTAATATTTAGGTAATTAGCAGTGTAATCAGCTCTTAGGAAAGTCACTTAGCTAACGACTGTTATAACATGTACACCTGATAGGGTGTAGGATGGGATTTTAGATACTGGCAGTAATAACGTAATACGCAGGCCTAAGAGTAAGAGGAGGGGGAGTTAGTAGTAGGGATTTAGTGTCTGAATGTAGGGATAGAAAAACTAGTCCTAATACTTATAACTTATATTCCTTACTTTAAGTACTTAAAGCTTATTTGGAAATTTAAAATCTAGTTTTATTTAACCTTTCTTTAAATTATGTTTTATAAATCAGGCTAGTAATCTAGCTTAACCATTTAAACTCTGTTATATAAAGATCTTTAGGTTACTTAGTAGAGACTATCCCGTACTATAGGTGCTCCAGATATTAGTAGAAATTAGCCCTGTTTTGCTTTTCTTATTGATTAGGCATTTACTTAGAATTAATATATCTTCTTTTTTTTCTTCACTGTTTTAAACTCTTCTAATCTTAGTCCCGTTTTACTTAGTGTTAATAATACTCTTAAAATCTATATCCCTAGTATATATTTTCACTTACTTACTGAAATCTTAATCCCTATCTTTAAACTTATAGTATATTAATATTTACAGGATTTATATATAATTTAATTTTACTTACATAGTAGCTTAGATACTTACTTATCTATTGTTTAACATATCTTTGTTAAGACTCTTATTTAGCATATTTTTAAACATAAAAGCCATATCTGTTTAAGTAAGTATTAAACGTTTTATAAATATCTGGCGGGAATATATTAAGAGTTTCTATTTTCTAGATAAAGTGAATCTGTTAAGTATATCCATGCTGGGCATTATAGTTATGGATTATCTGCTTTAAGTAAGGAAGTTATGCTGTTATACCCAGCCTAGTAACGATTAGAAGGATAACTCTAAACTCCTAATAAGGGACACTTATGCTGTAAGGTCCTGTAAATAATATATAACGTGGAGTAGGTAAAGAGCTGGATTTACTATGGCTTATTAAATTTTTAATCCCTTTAGTACGTGGCTTAATTAAAATATAAAACTTATTTATATTCCCTGGTGACTATAACGTTATTATATATAGATTAACTGTAAAGAAAGATAACTTACTAACTCCAGGGATTTAAAGCCCTATATATTATCCTGGTTTCACATGTAACGGGTAAACGGTTTTAAGTTATATCTTAATAAGATCACAGCTTAAGATTATATACGTTTCTAGACTTTTATTATTATATCTTAAGTCTAGGTGTCTTTAGGTAACGTCTCTTAGATTTAAAATTCTTACTATTAACCCTAATAATTAAGAGTTTACATGTTACACCTTCTCCTCTACTTCTTCTGTTACTTAGTTAATTAGTGGAGATAATATAGCTAAGTTCTAGTAGATAAAGAAGATAAGCTGTGGAAATAAAGTTATTAGGTAAGAAATTAAAAAGAGGTAGAAGTAAATATTTAGGTGGGATTTAAGGTGTATTAAAATTAAAATAGGTAAAAAGACAGTTAGTAATTAATAAATAAAAGCGGATAATTTATATAGCCTGCTAATCTAACCAGTTAATGCTAGAGAACATAACTAAATAGCAGACTTTTAAACTTTAAAATATCTTCCAGCTTAAATGTAATAGTAGAAATACTTATAGAAAAAGCCTATTAATTACTTTTAATACTTAATGGGAAGGCTTTCTGTAATATAATAGTAGTTAAAACGTAGTATATTAAAAGCAGAAGTGACATTAAACTTAGTGAGGAATAGATATTTTAAAGTGGTTTAAGTGATAACCTAAGAAGAGAGGCAAGAAAGCTAAGGCTTAGCCCAGCCATTACGGGTATTAAGTTAATTATTATCAGGTTTGCCGTACGTACTGTTACTTAGGTTATAAGAATAGACTTAAATCTATTAAAGAAAGATAAATAAAAGTTAATAAATAAGAAAAGAGCTTAGAGAATAACAGTACTTAGCTTTTATAATCCTATATATAATAACTGAGGAAGATAGTAAAGATGTAACGCTGTTACCTATAATAGATAGGTTATACGGCTTAAAACTGTAATGAAATTTAGTTTACGTAAAATGTAAAGGATAGTAAAGACGCTTCCAATTCTAAGTGTGTAATAGTTAATATCTATAATAAAAGACTAAGAGTTAAAATACTTTAATATTCACTATTATAAATAGGGTTAATTAATTAATACTTATATCACTTTAAACCTTAACCTTTTTATATAAAAAGTTATTCCATTTCTATTCTTACTGATTCTAAAAATAAATCACAGCTAAGTTATATTTATATCTTCCTCAATAATCTTTAAAAAGGTTAAATTAGTAAAACGTCTTAACCTCCTTATCATCCCCAGCTTATACGTTATACCAGACTTCCTAATTAAGTTACCATTATTATTTTTAAAAGCGGAAACCTCTATTATAACACCACTAGCTAGTAGTTTCTTAAAAAGCGGTAAGTCCTAATATAGGAGCTGTTACACAAACAGCATAACAAGCTCAGCCTCTAATAGCGACAGAGCTAAATAATTCAGCTGATAGTATTAAGGCTTATAGGCTAAAGTTAAAAGATAGAGAAACCTAAAAGGCTAATTTTCCTCCTTATAAGACTAGCTTATGGAAATTAAGGGCTTAGGCCCTTTTATCTTAAGATCTTAGCTTTACTGGACCAGAGAAGCTAAGTGTGTAAAAAGAGTGTTTATCTCTGTAAGAAATACAGATATAATGCTATCTATCTCTCCCGGCTCTAGTGCTTATAATCCATAGCGTAACTCCCACACCCAGGTAATAAAGCGACCTAGTAAGATCGTCCGGTCTAAATCTGCTTATAATACAAGCCAGTATAGCAGTGGTATTTTATTTTAATCCTGAAAATACTAAAGTGGTATATCCTTAATAAATCTGTCTTAGTAAAGGCAAGGTGGTAATCTACTTAAGGGCTTAGTTCTAATGTAATAGGGGGTGTTAATTACAGGCGCCCACTAGATTAGAAGAGTTCCTTAAAATAACTGGAGAAAGATTCTTACTTTATAATTAAAAAGAATTACAGAATAATCATCTAAATTATAGATTTCGTATATTATACATAGCGGATTTAACATTTTCACAGTAAAGAGGAAAAGGTAAGGTAGAAAAGAACGATTAGGAAACTATAATACTATTAAATAATATAATTTCCTATCATATCTTTAAAAATAGTAATATAATATCTTTAATTAAATGTGAACTATATTTATCCTTTACTAATATGCTTACAATCGGAAAATGTTTCACATTTAACTTATATTTCAATATTTTATTCATCTCTATTAGTATTATAGTGACAAAACTGTTTAGGTTAGGTGTAAGAGGCTGAAAAGAGTAAGTTAAGTTCACTTTAATACGTAAGACTTTATATTTAATACAGTAAACTAATAGTCTAGTTTATAATTCTCTTCCACGTAGCTCCATTCCCCCACTTCTATAATATTAAGCAAATTAAAGTCACTATTACCACTTCCGTCTTATGTTCTTATAGCTTTAGTTTAGCTTTCTAATTATACCAGATTATTATCGTTAGGTGTATCTTTAAAGTTATAAGTATTATTTACCTCCGGCTGTTTAAACTCCTTATATACATCAGGACAAGCTCTCTTAAATCTAATCGTCTTTTTTTTACCTTTTTCAAGCTCTTACTTTACACCGTTATATTTCTTTATAAGCTTAAGAATAGTAGCGTCCTTAGTAGCAGTTACTAATATTATTACTATAACGTTAGACCCTAGCCGTTAAATTATGTACTTAAGAAGTGTAATTTGCTAAATAGATTAATGGTACTCTCTAAAGAGAATTCTAATGGTATTTTAATACTTGGTTATCTTAGCTTACGTTTGCTTAAGTTGGAATTATAGTATATTATTAGAAAAAGAGGCATTGTTAAGTTTATACAGAAATTCGTCAGTGTGTTCCCTAATATCTTAAAGGTCCTAAAGTTAATTAGTAAGGTGAAGGTTCTTGTTAAGTAAATAACAATACTTTTACTCCAGATTTAGCTGTAGAATATATACCTTATTAAGGCAGTTACGATATTTTATTAACTCTGTCTGTAGTGTATTAATAGATATGTCGATAAAAGGTTATTCCTTAAAATTCTTTAAGTAGAAATTTTTTATTTTTCCTAAAGGCGTATATATAATACATAATCCTATTAAGGTCATTTAAGTCCAGCATTTAAGTATTAATAAATATTAGTAACAAGAGGCACTTATATATAATAGCAAAGTAATTATACGTTTTCCGTAATTTTAAATATATACGAATTTATAGGGATATAATGTAAGCTATATTTAACGTTATTTCTTTAAATAACTATCTTTATATTATAAGTTTAACTTATTATATACCGTATAGCTAATGTTAATATAATATCTTTAGGTAAAATTTAGGATTAGAACTTATATATAAAAATGTCATTCTTTAAAGTTATTAAATATAATACATCCAGTCTTAAGATTATCATTTTCCTCCACAGTATATTCCAGTCTTTAAATAAATAGACAGCTACGGCTTAAGAATTACTCCTGTAAATAAAGCAATATTATATTCTCCTACTTACTATTCACACAACTAAGTTTTTAGATATATAATAATATATTCTTAGCGTTTTAAAGCTTATCCGTTACAAAGTAAAAGATTAAATATCACATATTATAAGGGTAGGCATTAGAGCACATATTATAACCTTGTTAACAAAATAATATAAGGACCTGATTTAAAACATATATATCTTATAATATTACTTATTATTAATCTTAAATCAGCTAATACTCTCTTATAATGTTATCCTTAATAATACACTTATATATATTAGGGGGGAGAGACGTTTCTTATCTTATTAAACTTAGGGTATTAGAAAGACACTTTTTAATAACTTTCTTAAAGAAGTCCTATCTAGCCAGGTAATTGTATAAATATATATAAAGGGTGGAATTCGCACCCGGTGGTTTAGAAGCTTAAAGCTATCTGGGGCTTTGATTAAAAGTGCTGTTTCACTTAGGCTCTATTAAGAATCGCTACCTGACTTAGAAAAGTTCAGTAATATAAATTCCAGTAACGATTTGAAGTCTTAAATAGAAATGACCTTAATATATGCTCTAGATGTATATGCCACTTATATAGAATTATACCTTTTATGTTATAATAATAAGATATAAAGATTAATAAAACTTAAAAGAATAAACATGCTAGTGAAAACTTAAAGTAAGCGATATTTAAAGTAAGGTAAAAAAGTAAAAGCGAGTGGTGTGCTTATTAAAATCCCAAAGCCTCTACAGACGTAAGATATGCCAAGTCAGCTCCCTAATTTTCCTAATTCTGGCCATAATTTAATAAGGAGTATTATTATAACTAAAGAGACTCCACTAGAAAAAAAACTGTAGAAAACGCCAAATATTAAAGCTCTTAAGAACGTATAAACGGCAGCCTAGTATAGTGACATAACAGCTGAAAGGAGTACGAAAACCACTAATATGTTACGTGCGTTAAAGTAATAGGGGGTGAGAGTTAATAGAATCCGTCTAAAGAAAGAGCTAGTGTTTATAATGGGGATAAGACTTAAAGTAAGAGAAGATTTAATATACAGCTCCTTCTTAATATAGGAAATCAGGAATTAAAACGGAATATATAACCTAGTGAAGTATAAAAATATAAATACATTAAAAAAGATATAACTTATATCCCTAAATAGGTTAATAGAAAATATTAGCTGTGTAGATTCCCTATTAGTTCTAGGTAAGTTAAGTAAATAAAAATAAAGTAATAACATTTTAAAGGTAATAAATGTTAAGGTTCTATACACTTAAATTAACCCCATAGCATTTAAGGTTAAGCTAAAGACAATTAGAAAGATTACACCTTTAAGGGCACCGCCTGCAGTTACTATACCTATATTAAGGAGTTATAACGTTAATATTAGCCATCTTATAATTATAACTATACCTGGGATAAGGAGACAGCCTAAGCTAATACCGACTAAAATACCCAGGGAGAGTAATAAAAAAATATACTCCTAGGCCTCCCCAGCTAACAGAAAGCCAAAGTATATAAAGGCAGCCCCGGCCCCTATTAATCCATATAAGTGGCCATAATCTGTTAACGGGCCGCTTAAGGCACTAATAGCGGATAATAGAAATCCCTAAGTAGTGCCTATCCAGGTGATATTAGAAGCTGTACCATAGTAAGTATCTTAGTAAAACTGTTAAAACGTGCTGAAACTGAGAAAGGGGCCCTTAGTGTGGTAAGTAAGGGTGAAACTTAAGGTGTGGTATAATACATACTAAGCGTTAAAGGTAATTAGAAATGCTATAAAGACTTAAAGCTACAGTTTAGCCGGATCTAGGCGTTCGGGATTATAAGAAACTAGAGGGAGTAGAAAGTTTAATACTGGTTCTTCAAACGGCAAAACACCTACAGTTTTAAGGTAAAGCGGTATAGCTAAAGTTAAAGAGAAATAAAAGTAGTATTAATAACTGTATAGTGAAATTTAATATACAGATGTAAGCTAACCATATATATCAGTCCGAAGCTTTAGGTTACTGTATAACATACTCTTTTTTTACTAATATAAAGGGAGAGGGAGAAGGGTTGTACTTTTTAATTTCCTTAAGCGAACTGCCTAATCTCTTATAAACGCCACCCTAAGAGAATGTCAGATATACCACGTAAAGCTGACGTGAGAATCAGCACATAGACTTATTATTAGCATAATTATAACGTGATAATTCACCTTTCTTCTATTATTAACAGTGAGATACGAAAATAGTATTTTCTTACCCTGTATAATTAATTAATAAGGCTTACTATAACATTTCTATTTTATTACAAATCTGCCTATTCCTTCTCTCTTTTATTCCCTCTCTCTACACATATAAAGAGCAATGGAGCCAAACGTCTTAAACCAGGTTAATTTCCCACTCTAAGGTTAATTACAACATTCTTAACTTCTTTAAAATGAGTTATAAGGGGGAATTGAGTTTAAGATATGGACAGTTAAGCATGTAATGTCTAATATACATGGCTGGATTACCACATCCCAGGCCGCACTTGCCAGCTGCCAGACTGAATGCTACCACTTAAAGTAAGAATGTGAAAGTTAGCAGTTACTATATAATACCTAATCTAAGAATCTGCGTAAGGGCTAGCGTGAGTTTGATAAAAGAAATTTAAAATTAAAGGAGGAAGTCTTAAAAAACGAACAAATAACCGAAACTCTTTAATAAAAGGAGTAAAAACTTTAAATTAAACTTACACGTAGTAATGTGAAGGAGATAGAAAACATTATTAAAACACTTTTAAAGGATTGTGCCTAATACATCTTAACAGTTATTAAACTTAAGGATCAGTTAGAAAAGGAGCAGAAGGAGAAGGAAGAGTTAAGGAAGTTATTAGATACACTTAAAGTGGCTTCCCAGTTAGATAATACTATAATGGATAAAGAGGGAGCGGATTTTATATTTACCAGACACTTAAGTTAGAAACGGAAAATTAAGTATTAGTAGGGTTAAAGTTAGGTTTATACTGTTAAATATAAATCATTTAGCGCTTTTAATAAAGTGTTTATAATGGTATATTTCTCCGTAAAGAGCCTTAATAGGCCTTATTACAATTCATAGACAGCAGCTTACTAATTATTATAATAAAGAGGTTCTTCTATTAGCTGGGATTCTTCTCCTATAACTATTAACACAGGTTTATAATAAAATATTTTATTTTCAGTATTAAACTTTAGTCTCTTGTAATGGCTGCTTATAACGGGCTGAGCCCTAGTGCAGCCTTAGCGACCCTTAGCCGTAGCGCCAGGCCCACAGAGCTGGAGGCGGAGCAGGGCCCTACCAGCAACCCCCTGCCCCTAAACGAAGCCATTCCTAAAATTACTAATATATACACACAGACCATAACACTAAACTTTAACAAGGCACACGACGGCTCTGGAACCTTTTACCTCCCTTTAATTAAAGGAACGCAGTTATATACATAAGTTAAAGGGCCTCTTATAAAGCCTCTCCTCTCTTTCTTCCTTTTCCTTATATTTTACATCTTTATAAAGTAGGCCTAGCTAGTTATAACACACTACCTTACCCGTTACACTACTCACCTCTAAGCTCTTACATTAATGGTTACCATTCTAACCCCCCCTTAGCCTCCTCCTCTCTCTCACTAAGATAGTCTTCAGCTTTCCCTTAAGAACGTCGTTATAACAGGTTTTAGGTAATAAAACCAGCCCTTACTTATTAAGGATTTCTTTTCCCTACTTTATATATTCCTTTACTTTCAGTCTCACTATCTCCGCTGTACTTACCTTTCTAATCTTTAAAAACTGTTTTATAAAGGTAATAACTAATCCCGTCTCCTGCCTGTGTGATTCCGCTATTTTACATTTAGCTCTTAAGTTATTAGGATTTAGCTTATAAAATTCCTTTTTAAGCTTAATCACGTCTAGGGTAAGGTTAATATTACTTAAGACGTTATCTATTTCTGTGGTGACATTATTAAACATATTTTACTTAGGGTTTTTAAAAACGGAGTTTAATTGATAACGTTTCCTATAAACAGTTAGATTTATATCTTAAATATATATAATCTGTTTTATTAACTGTTTAAGGCTGTGCTTTTAGCTAAATCTCAGCTGCTTAATTTAGAGTTTTTACTGGAGGATTTTTTAATTTGTAAAATTCGAGTCATTTCTCTCCTAGACTAAGCATTTAGTGCTCTGATCAATTTTCCCTTTTAAAAGATCTCTTTCCTCCTTTAAAGCTTTTATTATGTCAGTCAGCGCTTATATCTAGTTCTTAAGCTGCGTGTTTTCTCTTTAAAGGCTTCCCTTTTCGTCTCTTAACTAGTTATTTTCCCTTACAAATAACAGAGCATGGTGACTAAAACCTTACGTTACTTACTTTAATTCTGTAGCTTTAATTAATAGTAGATTTTAATTCTTTATCTTTAGTGCCTGCTGTTTTTATATAAGTCTGGTTATTTAAAATTATACTTAGTCCCTTAGATTTTTCTTATTTATAATCTCTTAATAAAGAGTTTACTGTAAGTTGCTAAACTCTTATATAATTTAGTGTAACTGCACTATTAAGTTCCTATTATCTTAGCCCTGTTAGCTTAACTGCTCCTATAGATTAGTAAAACCCGTGGTAAGTTAGCTATACTATATCTTTAAATTAGCTTTCTCTCTCTTAAGCTTCTATTTATCTTCCATTTATTAGTTAACATGTTACTTTAAGCCAGACAGCTAGTTAATTTGATTTTTAAGGTACTTTAGTTCTTTTTTAAGACGCCTATTTTCTTTAGTTTTCTTATAAAGCTGTTACGTTTAATCTTCTTTAAATAGTGTTATTTCTTCTTTATGTTACTTTATTTATTACTCTTAGTGGTAAAGTTAAGTAACTTGGTCTTTTAAGTGATAAATCTCTTTATTAAGTTATACCTTCTTTTATATTTATTAGTTAAGTTACTGTGTAAGTTACTCTTTCCACGCTTTTTAAGTTTTCTTTACTTCTATTTTTAAATCCCTTACCCTTTAATAGTATATCTTATTTTAATATTATTTTTTCGTAATTACATACTCCTTTACTTCTTTCTTAAAGTTTTCCACTTTAATCTTTAATCTCCTTTAAAGTAATAGCTTTAATTCTTTCCATTCTTATTAAGATTTCACCCCCTTAGCTTAGGCACTAGCTTAGAGTTTTAAGTTCTTTACCTCTAATGCTTTCCTCTCTCTTTTTAGTTTACACTATATATTCTTTAAATCAGTAACCCTTTTTTATAATCCTTAATCTTAACGTATCTAAGGCTTAGTCTACGTAGAAATGGAAAAATTTACTGTTTTATAACTTACACTAATATATTAAAGGTTTAAAATATTAAAAAAGCTGAAATATACTAACTTATAAATAAAGAATGTATCGATCTTATCTAAAGTCTCTTTATAATGCAGTTTATCAGGAAAGAGTAAGGAACCAATCTACCTTTCCTTTAAGACTAACAGCTTATTAAATCTTCTAGGTAAATATTGGGAATCCTTTATTTCTATAACTGTTAAATTTTCCCTTATTATCTGAAAGAAGCTTAACATGTCTGCCTTATATTTGTTAAAGTTAGTGTTATTGTATATAAATTAATCTGGCAGCCATGCCTTTAAAAGTGCATTTTCAGTAATAATGTTATTAGGAGACTTATGTAAAATCCTCTAGATTTCCTCTAACTTAAAGCCTAGCTTGAATATAAAGGCTGTAAGATTATACACTACCTTTACATTTACTTTATATGTTAGATTTACCTAATAAACACTATCTTTCTTCTACTTTAAAGGGGGGATTTCTTAAGAAAGACACATAACGCACATCCATAAGTGCTATATACTAAGGTCTATCCTATCTGTTTTATTCCCGGGGATTATTACAAGGCTAAAATCAGGTTCCTGAATTTTACAGTAATTACAGTGCTAGTTTACGTCTGTGTAGATATTAATTAATACTGTATTTAAATTATCTTTTAATAAACGCTTTATAAGTCTTTTAAAACTACCTGCTGGACCTTTTAAGTAATTTAAGTCTTTAAAGAAGGTTATAAAAGAGGGTATTAAGTAAGTAGTGTTAATAATAAGCACTTATTCCCACAGGACTTTACACTTTATTTCGTTAAATTTGGTAAACACCTGTTCGTCTCTAACTTTAATACTAATTTCCTCCCTGTCTTTTATACTTAATTTAGGAGCTGTACCTTTAAAAGCGTATATAGTAAGTGTATTGATCTTTTACATTATACTCTAGTCTCCTTAATATAACTTTAACTCTTAAAAGTCCTAACACCTCTCTTTAAAATAATGCAAATAAAGCTAACTGTAATATAAACTTCGGCTTTACACTTAGAGAAATACACTTAACTTACGTCAGTATAGTTAAGAGTAAATAATTTATATATTATACTTAATTTTATCCTATACCTTAAACCTGGCACTTCTACTTAAAGGTCAAATTACACCTTAAAATCTGACTTGGAAATGATTTGCCTGAGATTCCTTACTTTTATCTTAGAAATAGCCTCCAGATAAGCCTATTATTAACTCTTAAAATTTAGATCTATAGGGAAATAATATCCTTAATACTGACGAATTTTCATATAAATCTTACCGTCACCAGGTACACTCTCTGCTAAGTATTCCTTAATAAGAGTAGTCTTTAAAAGGGAGTTAATATCTAATAGATATTAATATAATAAATTTTAAATTTATTTAACTTATATACCTTTATAAAATAAGTCGACTAGCTAGCGTTTATATCCTAATGGAATCTTTTTAACAGCCTTGGCTTAATAGCGACCTTAAAAGCATTTTAAGTGAAAGTTAGCTGGGAATTCAAGCTTTAGGTAACCCTTATTAACATCTGGGCCTACTAATAAGGCCTGGGCTTATAACCTAGATAATTATAAAGCTGCCTTAAAGTCCTTTTTATTAATTTTTCCAGGAATATAATAAAGAGGATTTAAGCTTTAGAAGTCTTTTTAAAGAAGGTTAGCTAATCTTTTAACGTTCTTTTTATCTATTTTATTTAGGAAGTTTAAAATATTAAGGTTAATACTAGCTGTCCCTTAAAACCTGTTACGTCTCTCTGCTGTTAACTTATATTACTTTATCTATAGGCTTAATTACACTATACTTACCTTACTTTTAAGAAAAATACTTAAATGGACAGTACTTTAAGTTTATATATAAATGCTATTTATAAACAGTAAATGCTTTAAAATAGTTAGTCTCCTAACCGTATATAGCAGGCTAGGGGCATAAGCCTGCACCTTCTTATATCTTATTTTAAGTAACGTATAGCTACCACTTTTATATATAAAGTCTCTAATCTTAGATATTTAATCACTTAGCTTTAAAATATTTAACTAGTAAGTTATTTATTTAATATAATCTAAAATCGAAATATACAGTTTAACATCCTAAGGTTATTTAGCTATGCTCCACCTTATATTATACGCTTAAATAACGTAATAGAAGTTAAAGAACATACTGTAGCAGAATAACTCGTTTAACTAAAGGAGAACTAATTTAATATACTGCTTTCATCTAATATTATAAAATAAAAGTCACCTTAGGAAAAATATAACTAAGTGTTTACATTTTAACTTAGGCTTAGTTACTATGTAATTATAATAGAAGAGAAAGAACTTAAGTTAGGAAAGCCAGCTGATTTATATACAGTCAGGGAATTTAGTAGTATAAAGAGTAACATATTAATAAGATTCTTTAATCTGTAATATCTAGGGTTTATAAAGGTATCTGAAATTTACTAAACATCTAATAAATACTACGTAATCCTTAAGTATACACCTTATTCTCTCTTTAAAGCCCGGGGAAGTAAATACTTAACGCTGGAGAGGTTAGTATATATAATTTATCAAGTAAGTTCCCACTATTAAACGATAACATTTCGTTAATAATACAGATATTAAACGGTTTATTATACTTAGAAAAGGAAGGACTCAAGTATGAAAACCTAATAAGCTACTTTATATTCTTCACTATTAATAGATTTATTAAAATTAGTAAGTTTTAAATTATAACTTTATTTACTCTATAGATTAATTATTATCTTAAGTGAACAGGAACGTTACTGTAAAACAAGCTCCCTAAATTATAAAAATATATAAGACCTTAGTATAGTTATTACCGACCTAATAAAAGGAGAATATAACGAAGAGAATTCTCTTCTACGGTTAGAGTCATTAGATTTTATTAAAGAAACAATAACAGTAACTTTAATAAGAATTTTAAAACAGGTATGTATTTCCCTTATTTAATAATAATAACTAATCTGTGTTTTAACACCCTTTTCTACAGCAGTTAAATAAATATATAAGATTAAAAGGTCTATTAGGACTTAGTGTTATAAGTAAGTATAAAGGTTATTTTTAGTAAATGGTTTATTAAGAGCGCTTTTATAATATATATGTATATATATATATATATTATAACCTATATCTAATAAGGACTAAGGAGGTTAGTAAACTTATATATCGTTATATTAATATAAATTAAGAGACTAAAGAATTAAATAAGTTTTCCTAGATAAGTGTTATACTACCGTTATAGGTTGTTATTACTATAATCTGTAAGGGTAAGTCTAAACCATATAACACGGACTTATTTACCAGTTATTATTCTTATTATTTTATATTAGTAACATTCTATTTATTTATATCCTAATATATAAACTTACCTCTAATATTAAAGTAATGATTTCCTATAACACTTTATATACCTCTGTTTATAAATACTCGTTAGTAATTCCCTCTCTTAACTTAAAGGAGATTATAAAAAGTAAAGTTTAAATATCTGCTACTGTAAATAAGATAATTATATTTATATTAATAATCTAGCTGGTTTAAAGCACTTTCCCCTTACGTCTTTACAGATATCCTGGGATGGCTTTTATACCAGCTAATAATAATTAGTCTCCTTTTATCTTTAATTATTAAAGTTACATACCCTATAGCTTTAAATAACTCATTTGCTCTCTTTAATCACATTAGCATTATAACTATATATATTTAAGTACTGTCCACTTAAACTATATCCATCACCTTCTTACGTTAGCGAAACTTAAAATAATTATTAATAACAGTTTCCACTTAATTAAAACCTGTAAGTATACCCCTTCTTTAAATAACTTTTTATATAATTATAAGGAACTGGCTAGCTGGCTGGTGCTGCTAGTTGCTGGTTTTAATAACCAACTCCTTATTATTAAGCTTTTCTATACTACGAGAGGTATAAAAATACGCGAAGATAGATAGCGGGTGGGAATTAAGGTCTTTATTTAACTTTAATATACTTATAATTAGTGTGGTAGTGAATAAAGTAATGGTATATAAACGTAGTAATGATAGTAAAGTGTTAGATATTAAGGGTTATAGTTATAAAAAGCTATAAATAATTAAAACAATTATCTGATTTAGAAACAGCTTAAAAGCACAGCTGTATATTTAAACACCTACGCCTTAAGTTTTAATAAAATAAAATAACTTTATCTTCACTAAAGTTATTATTTATTTAATATAAGGAGTATAAAATTAATAAAGCCACTTAAGATTATTAAAGGTCTAAACCAGTTAGCTTTATCTAACGATTATTAAGACTTAAATGCTAATTTACATAGCGAGCTTACTGAGTATAAGAATTTAATAATGAGGTTGGAAGAAGAACTCGATCTTGTTAATAATATAAACTAGTTATTGAAATAAAGCATTTAAAAAATAACTTAAGAACGTAATTACTTTCGAAGAGTATGTCATACATACTGTCGGGGAATAAGCGAAATGGCTTTAATAGTAAAGCGGCTTTAAAGGATATAAACAGTTACTGAAGATGGGTCTTTTTAAAATATTATTATATAAGATATTATTATAACTTACTGTTAGAATTTAGGATGGAAATATATATAAAAACGTAAGGAGGATGACAGTACTAGGGATTCTAACTTAATAATAAGTAAATAAGTGATGATAAAGTAAAGGTTGTGTTAGGATATAGGAGTTATAAGCTATAGTAAGCTCTTTTTAGAGACTGATCTGGTGTATTAGTATTTGTCGTATATAATTAGTATATATAAAAGCCAGTACATTCTTTAGACTTTTAAAAGGGTAAGGTTTAACAGTCTGTATAATAAAGATTAGCAGTTTCCACCTAATATTTCCTATCTCTTTAATATAATATGTGTTTAGCTCTTATAGCTATAAATGGTGGTAAAGTTAGTGGCAAATGGTAACTCTGGCTAGTTAAACTGACTCGGATGGCTATATTAAAGCTTAATTAAATCTATTCAGCTTAACCTAGCTGGCGACTTTGATAGTGAGAACTAAATAACTTAGGTAAGTTCTTATAAAATGGGAGTACTATAAGACATAAATTAACATTATACTACTTACGTGAGGAATTAAGGGTTCCTAGTCCATATGATAAGGAGGTAACTTATACCCTTATATAACGGGGAGTTACTTAGTTACTACTAATCTAACTAAGTAAGGAGAGCTTATTAGGCTAAGTTGCTAACCACGTTTATTAAGACTAAGCCTGCTGTAATTCGCTTGGAGTTAGATTGTTACACTAAGGCTTAATAGATATATTACGACTCGTAATGTTCTTAATAATCACCTAGGCGTTACCTTAAATACACCTTTCTTATTATTTTAAACTTTCTTATTATTATAAGTTTATTCTACATATAAGCCAGAATTTACAAGGCTTATAAGTTTAAATAAAGCTTTTTTAAACTCACTATATAACTTAGTTATTAATCTAGCCCAGTTCTCAAGGTTAGCTACATCTCTTTAAATGTGGTTAATTATTGATAATATTCCTTCTAATTTCTTTTCAAATTCCTACACTTATAAGCAGTTCTCGCTACGCTGTAATACAGGGCTATATAGCTGTTTAACAGCAGTCTCTAATCTTTAAAGTCTTATAGCCTAAGTTAAATTATCCCTTATTTCGATAAATAAAGCGCCTTAAAGAGAGATTAAAAGAGTAGCGGATAAATTTAACTAGTTAGTAAAAAGTAAGGGATTAATAAATTAGTAATCGGAATATAGTAAGGATGTAAATATATTATTATAAGGATAAGATAGAAGTTAAAATGTATCTTTAAAGCTGGTATTAAAAGATATATTACCTAGAGAATAAATACATTTAATACTTTATAAAATGGAGCCTTATTACTCGCTATAGCGTGGGAGACAGGTAACATTTAATATAAAAGTGTTATAAGTTAAGCTTATAATATGTTTTTAAATCTATTTATGTTAATATTTTTAACTATTATCAGCTTTAATACTGATATATACTGCTTCCCAAAATAAAATAACGCTTTATTAAGATTTCACTATATAATTTAAAAATATAAGCTGCCTCTCTATAAGTAAGCTAGCATATTAACTAACTTAAGACGTAACATACCATATAAAATGCTTGTCCCTATAACATATCCACTTAACTACGAGAGTTATAAAGAGCACTATAATGTAAGTTTAATTAGGGTTATCTAAATATTATTACTAACTTATCATTTTTCAGATATTAAAAGCATTTGGAAAGAAGGAGAAGGAGTGTTTTAACGCTTTACAGCTCCTTTTACATTAATAAAGCCTAACTAGCTATTAGGAAGAGATGTATAAACGCCTTTATAATAATTATAAAATCTTAGGAGAAAAATATAAAGCAGCTGTTATAAACCTTTCATAATCAAAGATAGATATAATAAAGATGACTTACATTATCCAGAAGTAAGAGGAGCTAATATCTACGCTTAAAAGCCAGATTAATGTAAACACGCTAAGCCAGGAATCTAGCAGCACAGTTTATCCAGCAGAGTAACTTAACGCCTAAGAAGTTAGTAAATAAATTATATCAGTTTAAGGTTATATCACGGAAGCTTATTAAGGGGAATCCACTTAAACCTTAATATAATTACTTATTACTATATTTAATACAGTATTTATATAGCTAGTATATCTGTTCGGTTTATCCCAGCGCTACTCAAACCAAAGAAAGCTTTATTAACATTATTAAACTTTAAGAACTGTCATAAACTACTACTACATTAAAAAGCACAGAATGTTTAATTACTTTATATAGTGGTAGGTACTGTTTATCTGACAGGAACCTACAGGGCTGTAGTACAGCGCTATAGCTCAGAGGAAGAAGTGCTGTACTAGTTTAAGCCAGCTACAGTGCCTACGCCATTATATATAGCAAATAAAAGCCTGTATTACAGGGCAGTGCTACTGTAAGAAAGGTTGCTACAGTGAATCTTAACACTGTAAAATAAGAGGATTTAGAAGGCAGTGCCTTATATAATAACTAGAAAAGAATGAAATTACTTACTTAGAGAAGACTATATACAGGAGAGTTCAGGGCTTATTATAAGCTTTAAGAAGCTCTGGAAGAATTTCAAAGCTTTCTATTACTAATACAGTTCTGGAACACTCTGTAGGGCTTGCCCTATAGTGAGTTAGAGCAGTGGAGCTTTAGATTCCAGAACCTTTAAGGCTTAATAGGGGCCCTGTAAGCCCTAAAGCCTTCTAAAAGGTTCAACTTTACAGTGCAAGCCGTAACTGCAGGGTATACAGTAATAGAGGGCAATTGCTGGAAGCAGTTGCCTTTAGGGCAGCGGGGGCTAGAAATTAATAAACATCTTCTTAATACAGTTTAAATATAAATCTATTTACTAACTCTTATTACTGTAAGAAGTTGTACTGTGTATACAGTATTATAAAACAATAAATAAAGAGCTTTAATTATACATTTTAATATAGAATAAATATTAAATACTACACCTTATCTTATAAGCATCTCTTAGTTTTTAAAGATTCGTTAATTTAAGTCTTTAATTAACTCTAATTACCTTATTGCTCTTATACCTAATAAACTGCTACAACCAGTACTTAAGTACTAGAAACACTAACCTAAGAGCAGCTTATATAATAGCTATGTAACCCTTTCCTACTTTTACGCTAAAGTTAAAGTGTTTCCCTTTCTTATTAACCCTATCAGCCGCGATACTTACGCCGATAATGCCAGTAAGAGCAGTTACTATTAAGAAGCTAAAGGCAGTACTGGCATGTATTAGGTTAGCGAGAAGGTTTTCCCGCTTACTGTAGGAGATGAAGAGCATTATAAGTGGTGCTAGCAGGTAAAGGCATATAAAGGAAATAAAGGTAATTAGAAGAGTAGAGAAGGCCCTAAGGATAGCGATTAAGACGTCTATTGCTTTTTGGAGATTATTAATAAAGCCTATATTAATTAGGGTAACTTGAAAACGGCTAGCTTAAAGGTTATAGTTTAGTAACGCTGAGATGTTTAAACTTAAAGCAGTTAGTAAACCTGTATTAAAGCGTATAAGAACCAGGTGGAATATTATTTATAAACCTATAATATACAGTGACGTTTTGGCTTATAACTACTGTGGTTATGTTTAAAGTATAATAGCCTTTACAGATAGTTAATACGTGGAAGGAGTAAAAGTTATAAATTCTAAGCTTATTCGCTACTTAATTAGCAATCTTGTTCCTGAAGTAGTTAACGGAATCAGTAATATTACTCTAGGCGCTATTTAATACAGCAGTAGCACTGCTGTAAGCTCTTCTAAAGAAACCACCTACGCCGTTATAGAGGCCGTTAGTTGTAGGGGTTGGCTCTTTAGGGTTATTACCAAGCTGAATCAGGCTCTTTCTTATAGTAAAGGTATTAAATTAGTAATATTTTATATATTAAGAGTCTGTTATAAAAATTTAAGTTAAGGGATGTATAGAAAGAATATTATAATCTTTAATTAAGCCGGGTTTAGACCTAGTGAGTAGGGCTATTAATATTAAGATAAATGCTGCCAGGGAGGTGATAATTAGTATAGTAAAGAATAATTACCTTATATTATGTAATTTAAAGTTAACTCTTTTTAAATAAACGTTAGCTTTATTAAGATATTCTAGTTAGGAGAATAAAGGAAATTAAAGAGATTTAAGTTAGGTTTTAAGGAAAGACAGTTATGTAAAGGAAGTGTAGCGTTGGGGAAATTAGATACATCTATTAGAGTAATTGCTATTTTTAAAACTTTTCTATTTTATTTATTTTTAGAAATGTAAGATTGTTTTACTAACCTCCTACCCTGCTGTTATTATACTAACACTTAAGCACTGGGGATTATAAATTTAAAAACTTTACTAATTAAATATACTCTGGAATATATACCGCTTCTTTACTCTCACATTAAATTTTTAATATTATTATCTTACTCTTAATATAAAGTAAATCCTGTTAGTTATTTATTTTATAACTGTTATAGTGGCGTTAGGCGGACGAGACTTACATAAAGTAATTAATATAAGTTTTAAAATCATCTTAATTCTTAACGAAGTTAAAACCTTAATTCTTAAAAGACTTATTAATATTATTACTAATAAGGTATATATATAGATGTTATAAAGGGCGTTTTAAAACTAACATTTCTTTTAGCTGATAAGCTCTACTAAGTTTATTCTACGATATAACTATAACCTTCTTAACTCTATTAGTAAGTTAATCTCTCTTAGGAGGAAGGTTCAGGGTATTAAGATAGGGACCTTCCTGGGATTAGTAAACTCTCTCTAAGATTCCAACTCCACCGCCTTAAGGTCTCTTATATGCTTTAATATCTCTACCTTAAGATAAAAAATTATACCTTTTACACCCAGATAAGCGACTGCTTTAATAACGCTTTTTATTTCCTCTTACCCTGTTAAGTTATAAGTTATAGATATAAACCCTAAGCTTATAATTTCTGAATAAATAGGAACGACGGTTAACTTAACCTGGGATTCCGCTTTACCTTTAGATAATGCTAATAAACCTCTTTATATTAGATAGGTTAATAGGTTATAAAAACCCATTTACACTTTACTAAATCTTACTTTATTAACCTTAGGTACGACACTTATTCCTTATTATTTATAGGGGTTAGCTGTAATAGTGTTAATAAGGGACATGCCTAATAACTTACCTGATCTTGCCTAGGCTACTTTAACAGGGTTAGAAATAGCCGATATTATTATTTAGTTATACGTATATTAATATAAATTAAGCGTTATAGGTTTTACTGCTTTAAATATGTTCTGTTATAATATTACTAATAAATCGTATATTTAATCTTATATAACTCGTCTATAAGAGCCTCTTTCCCACCCTAGCTACACAGCTCTGTTATAAGCTGGGGGGCTGGGGGGGAGAATTAGCAGTGAAATGAGATGTAGTAATGTAGAAGTGTGTAGCATTTGTAAGGAGTGAGAAACGTGGAACGTGTAGGTCTTTTAACAACTATATAGTTAATACTTTAAGGTTATTTAAGGCTAGACAGGCTGTTATCAGTTTTTAGGCTAATATTAGTTTGTTTCACTTAACGATCTTCTTACCGTTAAGTAAACCACCTTCTCTATATTCCCTTTAGCTAAAGTGTACTGCGGAACCTGCCTTATATTAGCAATTTAAAAGCTCTAGTCTCTAGAGCTTACAGAATCTCTCTTATATAAGTTTATAGTAGTAACAGTTAATATAACCCACCTAGCGTCTGCTTATATATGTATATTTAGGCTGTTAGTTAAGTAGGATTGTTATTACTTGATAGATTTAGGACTTAATTTATAATAGTGGAGGATGTAAAGATGGAACGTAAAGTGTTAGTGAAAGCTGAGAAGTTATAGGTTAGTGTGGTTAGGGTTCTGTTATTTAGTAAGACCTGATTAGTTTAGAGATATTACGTGCTTGTTAAAGCTTAAGAATATTGCTAATTAGGTCACTTAAAATAAGCTGCACGTTAAAGGTATTCCTACATATTACCTGTATACTTACTAACTTACTAAGATTGCTAGTATATGTTTTTATAACTTAGTGGAGCTGTAATAAACAATTACTAAGCCGAACGAGTAGAAAATTCTTAAAGCCCTAAATGGCTGCTTTAAAAAGCGATATGTAAGGTAACTTTATTATAGCAACATTACTTATCGTATAAATTTAATTAACCTGTTATTATTAGCTAATTTTACTTATAAGCCTGATGGAAAATTAAAAGTATTTATAATTAAATTAAGCTATATCTAGGTTACTTATAAGTTATAAGGAATAAAATTAATAATCTTAATCTAATTAAAGAAAAAAAGAGAGGTAATAAGCTGTAGGAGTTTGGGAGTCTCTTTAAGGGCACTTGAGGCAAAATCCATAACAGGGGGGAGAAATGTATTAGTAAAATTCGCTGTAATACTTATACTGTTAAAGGTAGAATTTACCACTATAGTAACAGTTATAAGAAATAATATACCTGTGGATTTCACCCCTATACTTATACTAATAGAGATAAAAAGTGCTACTAAGCTTAAGTTTACTATTTCCTTTATATCTGTAGTGGTAGATGTAGGTATAACGGCTAAATTAGGAACTGTTTTATATAGTGCTGTTATTACTTAGGAGCTAGAGGTAGCTGTATTTAAAACTTTAATTATTATGTTTAAAGGACGAGGTGAGTAGCGTCTTAAGAAAGAACGGTCTGTAGAAGAGTTTCAAACTATAAGAATCCCAGTTATTAATATATTAGAAACGTTGATTTTAAAGTCTATAGAGCGCAGAAACTCCTGTGTAAAAGAATTTCTTATTTAAAGTAAAAGGGAAAGTAAAACATATTAAAGTAACATATTAGAAGGATTAAGGTTTACTAACATGAGAAAGATTACCTTTCATTACGGCCAGCTTCTTAAATACTGTGTAAGAGTGTATAGCTATATTAATTAAATTTAAATATAACCTACAGAGGTTAAGAGATTTAATTATATCTTAGGCCTGCTTATTTTAAAAATGTTAAGTTATTATCTTACAGGCTTATATCTAGTTATCTTATTTAATTATTAAGAAAATCTATATACTATATTTAGTAAGTCTTATAACGTAAGTGTTAACGTTAAGGTAGAATTGTTTATGTGTAAAATAAACTTATAGCTTAAAGGATTAAAAGCCGATTTTAAATATAACTGTATAAAAAGATATAGTAGCGGCCCAGTTTAGTATCTAATTTTTGAAATGTTAGAAGATGGAAATACTACTTAATGGGCTAGCTAATGTGGTCCTGGACTTATATTATCTACACATCTTTTAGTTTAATTCTATATTTTATTCTTCTGATATTAGAACTAATTAAAACTACGCTATTACTTGGAAATATATTAACAGGGCGACACTGTAACTGTAACTTTTAGCTTTAGCTTAGCTGGAGAACAGTTAAAATTAGTCCTTTAATTATCTTTTAAATAAGTAATAGGTTATTAAGGTAGTATAGTATTAATGGGATTTATTAAAGGGATTAATTAGTAAAGATATTAATGTATAAAATACGTTTTACACTCTTTAAAGTGTTAAGGTTTTATATTTCACTAATTATAGAACCTGACACTTTTTTTATATAATAGCTTATTTCTCTATTTTTAACTATTTCCCACCCTTATTTCACCAGTGTACGCCATAGCTACGGAATTAAGCATATTATATAGCTGTTTACTTTTACTTGATGCTATTATAAAGGTTATAAAAGAAGTTATTATCCCTATTACCAGAGACTTAGTTATAACGGGTGACGCACTATTTAACACCGCTATGGTTACCTTATTTAACCTTAACACTATCTCTGTAATAAGGTATAGTGTGGTGATAGTATACCTAAACGTGGCTTACTTAGAACGAATTAAGAGAAAGTGGATAGTGGACTTTTAGCTTAGCTGTATTGGAACGATTTTAAGTAAGGTGTATATTATAGTAGTAAAATAAACTTATTACCGACCTGTTAATTAGGACTGTGCAGCTAATTACCTGGTTAATAAGGCTTAGTGGCAGCTGGAAACAGTATAATAAAGTTACGGCAGTAATCGTGGCTTTACATGACTGTAATGCTAATCTGCTAGCCTCTAGATCTGCAGATCCTCCTTATTTCTTTACTAAAATAACACTAAGATAGTTCCTCTAGGCTTCCTTTAGCGGGCTGCTTATTGGCACGGTCCCTCTGGATTATTATACAGCTATTAGGTTATTATTATATGCAGTTCTTATTACCTAATCTCCTTACAGTGCTAAGCTGCAGAACCATATAGCTTACTAAAAGCGGCTAATGCAGCAGTCTGTAATTATCTTAATGGCAGCTAATTGTGGAGCTGCAGCTGCAGCCTAGTTTTAAATTTAATAACTTGTACTTAGACTGTAATAAACAGCAGCGTACTGTGTTAACTACTGCTAGGGGTTTAGCGGCTTATATGGAGAAAGTTTAAACATTAGAACTGTGGACACTGGTTTTAGCCTTTATAGACAGACCCCCTGGTAAAAGACGTTAAACCACGCATATACAACCCTACAGACCTGATAGACCTTACCAGTCCTAACAGGGAGATATAAGAGGCAAGCGAATAAAGGGATGGAGTAAACTGGTTAGGAACTAGTATTAATAACACAGTTAAAGTAATGTATAAAGCTTTTAACTTAACTAAGATAACTTTAGTTTAAGTGGTGTATATTAACGAGAAAGGCACCTACTTTACAGACTAGCACAGCTACACCCACGCTATTACAGGCCTTATTACCCAGACAGTTTTAAGCCTAAAGTTCACAGCTGTAAGAATATAATACGTGGTTAATAATAATTATAACATTAGCTACTCTAAAATACTATTAAAGCAGAATAGGGAGGCCCTTAAAGACATATTATAATAATAAAACCCTTTATTATCCTCCAGCTAAATATTAAAAGGTCTAGGCTAATTACAGACGTTACGTTAGCCCTAGCATATAAGGAAAAGGTAAAAGTAATATACTTATAAGAACCGTAGGTTAGTAAAACAGACGGAAGGGAACTAATTAAATTACACCCTATGTACTAAAAGTACCTATTACTAAGGAGGGGAAAACTGAAAGTGATAATGTATGTTATTAGGGGCTGTAAGATGTGTTAAAAACCCTCCCTAATAAATATAGTGTGTAAAGTGACAGTTAGGGGGGTGGAAATTTTTAACGTGTATAAGGAGAAGTAGGATAAAGAGACTTTAAAGGAGGTGTATTAACATATTAAAGGAGGAGGAAAATAAGTAATATTTAGGGATATAAATGTTAAACACCTATACTGGCAGCTAGGCAGCTAGGCAGACCTAGACGGTAATTAAATTATAAAGTGGGTGGAAAGGAGGTGGTTTAAAGTCTAGATAGACAGATAACTTACTTATAATAAGGGTAACACGCTGGACCTCACGTTCGCTATAGGGATATAGGGGGAAGTAAGTATATTAGAGGAGTGGGAGCTGGGGTTAGATTACAAGATAGTTAAAGTAATAGTAATAAACCCAGCTGATAATTAAAATAAGAGGTAGAAGTTATATTTAATCTTAGATCTGGAAACGTTCTAAGTAACGTTAAAAGTTAGAAGATAAGATGCTTTAAAAGTCACTAGCGTGGAGCAGTTAAAGGCAGTTACAGATAACTTACAGAGCTGGTTAAATAAAGTAATTAGAGTAATAGTAACAGTAAAAGGTGTGGGAGGGAGTAGGCATGCTAGGTAGTAGATAAGGGAATATACTGCTGCTAAAGAGGAGTTCTAATAAGGATGTAAGGATAGAGAGGTTAGGAAAAGGTTTTTTAAGGTTATTAAAAAGGAAAAACAAAAGTATTAGGTAGAAAGGGTGGAAAAGGTTACCACTAACAGATAAGTATTCACACTAACAGCTTAAGCGAAACTAAAACTACTAAAGGGGAGGGGCCCCCTTACGTAAGGGGAAGAAGTGGCGGAGATAAAGTAAGAGAAGCTAGACCTTTTATATTAAAGCTATATAAAACAGACTAATAAACATACAGTAGTGGATAAGCCCCTGGAGCTAGCACACACACCACACCCTACCCACTCTACTAATGTAATAGTGACAGAACACCTTATAGAAAGGTTTACCCTAATAAACTTAGGGAAGGCACTAAGTGCTAACCACCTTACTATAAGGCTCCTAAGCGCAGCCTGGCCGTAGGTTTTAGACTAGGTAATTACAGTGTACTAAGCGAGTATAGAGTTAAGGTACTTCCTAACTACTTAAAAGACAGCCAGGATTATATTTATAAGTAAGCTAGGTAAAAGGGACCTCTTAACTATAAACTTACACCGGCTTATTTCACTACTTCCCGTCCTGGGAAAAGGGTTAAAGAGACTTATTACGAAAACCTTAACACACAGGGTGGTGGTGACAGGCCTTATTAACTTATAATAAGTAAGGGTAATTTTAAAAAAGTCAGTTATAAACCTAATTACAGCGCTTGTACGTAATTATAAGGCAGCTAGGGCTAAGGACAGACACGGCACCCTAATCTTTATAAATATTAAAGGAGGGTTTAATATAGTATAATATTAAAGGGTAATTAATAAGGTAAACTAATAAGGGTAGGGAACTGAGATCACTTAATAGTTAGCTAATTAGTTAAGTAAAAGGACAGCGTTTGTTACTAGGGAAGAGGAGATAATAAGGGTAAAGTCCCTATAAAAGGGACTACCTTAGGGATCACTACTTTCCCTAATAGTGTTCTTACTATTCTTAGCCCTATTATTTTAAGGAAGTAATAAAAGTAAGTATATAGATGACATTACTGTGTACTATAATAGCAGGAACCTAGTATAGGCAGGGCAGTTTACAGCAGACGATGTAAGTAAGTGCGTATAGTGGCTGGAAGAAAACGGAGTGCTAGTAGACCTGGGAAAGATGGAGTTCCTAAGGCTAGTTAAAGGACATTAACTTAATATTATACTGGTTATAATGTACAGATACTTAGGAGAGTTAAAGTTAGCTGTAACTGTTAGGTACCTGGGTGTGTATTTAAACCCTACGTTAAAGTTTAAAGTCTATATATAAGAGGTAGTTAAGCGGGGCTAGAGGTTAGTAAACTGTATACGTAAGCTAAATAACATATTTAAGGGACTCCTACTAGTATAGGCCTGTAAGGTTATTAGAGCCTGTGGAACGGCCACAGTAATATACGCTGTAAAGGCCTAGTGGCTAGGGGAGACCTACGTTAGCTTATATATAAAGTAAGAGGTTAGTATTAAGTCTGGGTACTTAACAGACATATTTAATAAATTATTAGTTGCCTTAACCTAGGCTGTAACGCCGGTATTAAACACTACCCTAACTGCAGTGGTATTTAGGGAGTCTAGGGTGCTGCCTGTGGAAGTGTGGATTAAAGTTAACTAGGCCAGGGTAACTGCTAGGTAGGCAGGGCTGCTTATTAATTACCTAATAGTAAAACAGCTTACCCTGTTTTAACTTAAAACGGCCAGGATTAAACCCCCACCACAGATAAGGCTACAGGTAAAAGCAGCGCTCTTAAGTAACCTACCTAAACTAGTGGTATTACCTAAGCCCACGTTAGTTAGGGAGAAGGTTATTGGTAAGGAGGAAGTGGTAATAAAACACCTAGAAGACGTCTGGAAAAACCCCACCGTTAGGCAGTTTTACACAGATAAGTTTAAATAGAATGACAGGACCATGTAAGCCTGGGTAGAACAGGCCCTAGGATTTACGGAATTAGTAGCCTTAAAATAAAGGTACTTACAGTAAGTAGAGGTGTTTAACGTAAAGGTTATTACCATCTACAGGGCAGTTAAGAAAGCTGCTAGAGGCAGGCTTATAAAGATTAAAGTGTACTCTAATAACATCACAGTGGTAAAAAGCTGTAAATATAAGCTAACACTTAGCTTACAGGCTAAGGTTGTGGAAGTAAACCACATCTTTAAGAAGAGAAAGAACATCACGCTACACTAGTGCCTAAGGTATACTGGAGTATTAGGGAGTAAGTTAGCTGATAAGAAAGTAAAAGAGGCTGTTATAAGGCCCACCGTGGAGTTGCCCCAGGCCCTTACAGTGGCGTGGGTTAAGGCACAGGTGAAAAAGAGGAAGAAACAGATTATTAAAGAATGGTGGGTAACGGCCGTATTAAGGAGCTACTAAAGGCTAGGACTTAGGCCGTGGCTAGATATTAGAGGCTTAGATAGGAGGAATATAGTAAGGCTGGTGGTGTGTAAAACTGGATACGGGAAGTTTAAGTGTATTATTAAAGGTTTAACATTATGGTGTACGATGTTAAGTGCCCTTATAGGGTAGTTAACAAACCAGCACACCTTATAAAGTGCTTATAAAAGAGGAAGGTCGTTTATAAGGCTAGAGAGAAGTATAAGATTAATATAAAGGAGGAAGCGTTTTAATATTTCTTAAGAAAGGGATATAAAGGAATAGGGGTAAAGGAGTGGTTCCTTAGACTGTTTAAGTAAAGTAGGATAAGAAGAGAGTAAAGTAAAGGCTGGAAATGGTAAAACGCAGACACTTAGTTAAATAGGGGAGTAAGGTTGTAAAGGTAGTAAGGTTTAAGGGGTGACAGCCCTCCCCCCCCACCTTTAATAGGGGGTGTAGTTAGCTTTAGAAAATAGAATTGAATTAAATTATTAAGTCCTTATATAGGTCTGCCTTTATTTGCAGGGGGCTTTTAGGGGCTGTTATCTTAGATATTATATTTAGTAATGTTGTGTTTATTATATTAGGGGGATGTGGTAGCTTTTAAGTCTGTAAGTTTATTAAGGGGGAGTGGTTATAAAGTTAGTAATAGTTATTATAATGTTAAAGGGTTTTATGTTCTCACCTTTTAATTAGTAGAGACCAGTTAGTTAGAAGAATATAAGGGAGAGAGCTTAATTAAATTATACAATTTAATTTAATTTAATTTAATTTTCTAAAGCTAGTTACGCCCCTTACTAAAGGTAGGGGGGGAGGGCTGTCACCCCTTAAGCCTTGCTACCTTTACGGCTTTGCTCCCCTAGTTGGTTAGGTGTCTGTATTCCATTACTTCCGGCCTGTGCCTTACTCTCTTCTCAGCCTACTTTACTTAAATAGTTTAGGGAACTACTCTTTTACCCTTATTCTTTTATATCCCTTTCTTAAGAAAAATTAAAACGCTTCCTCTTTTATATTAATCTTATACTTCTTTTTAGCCTTATACACGACCTTTCTCCTTATTAGGCACTTTACCAGATATACAGGCTTGTTTACTGCCCTGTATAGGCACTTAACGTCATATACTGCGATGTTAAATCTTTTATAGTACGATTTAAACCTCCCGTAGCCAGTCCTATACGCCACTAACCTTGCCATATCCCTTTTACTTAGGCCTTTAATGTCTAGCTAAATTAAATTATATAGTAGAGGCTGAAATTAATGTTTAGAAAATTCGATATTTATCTTTCTCCGTATAGGCTAGTTCCCCACTTGTTACGGATCACACAGTGTGTTGCACTTTAACTTTTAACTATTAATTATTAATTTTACTATTAACATAATAGCTTTTATCTTCTTACACAGGGTTAAAATTATAATGACATCTATAGCACTTATATATACATTTGCAGTTTTAGCCCCATATAAGAAGATAAAAACTAATTATGTTAGCAGGAAAATTAATAGTTAGTAGTTAAAAGTTAAAGTGTAATATATTATGTGATTTATAATAAGTAGGGAGCTAGACTATATAAAGAAAGATTAAACATTAAAATTTCTAAACATTAATTTCAGTCTTTACTATATCAGATTTTTATATATAATGTAAGAGAATATAACTAGCTATATTATTAAAATTTAAATATAGCTAACGGAGGTTAAAAGGTCTAATTATAACTTTTAACCTGCTTATTTTAAAACTGTTAAGTTATCGTTTAAAGACTTATAATATATTCTGTTATCTTACTAACTTAATAAGAAAATCTATATATATATAAATTCCAGTTTTATTTTCCCATAATAGAGCTAGTAAGTATTACAGTTATAAAGCACATCCTATAACGACAGGGAATCTTTTTAACACCTTTAAATAAGGATTTAAATCCTCCTCCCCTTACTCCTTATAAAATCTTTACGTTAGGCTAATTACATTTAAGCCATTTAAGGCCTATTATTACACTTTATTCTCACTTCTACTAATAACCCCTATTCCTCCCCCCCTTCCTCTTATTACCACTTACTAATAACTCCCACCCTCACACAGCCTTAACCCCCACTATAACCCTTATTTAACCCTCCTTCCCCTAATAAACCTCCTTCCTCACAGGCTGTTTCCTATTCTTCACTTACCTTAGTTATATTATAGCTGCCACTCCTACTAATAAAGCCAGCCATATAAATACTCCCCTCCCTTTCCAACACCCACACCCTAGGCTTCTTTATCCTATTTACTAATAACGCTCTTATTAAAGAAAGCTTTATTAACGTTTATCTATTAACACTTTCATTATAAGGCGATCCTAATTTCGTTAAGTTATATCTGTATATAAAGATCCTACTTATATAACGTAAGTATAACCTTATTAGCGGCACGCTTATTAGCCCCGGGAAGGTGACTGTTCTACTGTTTAGCTTTACTAATAAGGAGAGTAAGAATTTTATACAGATTAACTATATTAAGACAGACTTATATAGCTATTAAGGGATTATCTATAGTGGGTTTCTAACGACGATACTAAATAAAGGGCTAGTAATATACTGTTTCCCAGATTTACCATATAATATTAGGATAACGGTTAAGTTAAATATTACCTATAAGACACTAGCGTTAACAGATTAATATTTAATATTAAGGGTAACGATAATAAAGGTTAAAGGGTGTAAGGTGTGGGTAAAGGGGTATATTAAGACGTTATTAGAGGAGGGGAAGGAACCTGTTATATTAATAACGGTAAGCGTATTATATATTTCGCTTAAATAAGTGTTAGTAGGTGGCCTAGATTCCCTATTAAAGTTTCCTCCACTTACGTAATAATTTACTAATATATAATTATTTTAAATTATAATAAAGGTATACCCTGTAACGTAAGAGGTTTTACCAGATTTATCTAAGTAGGGATATGTCCTTTAGTAATAACTGTCTTAGCTGTTTTAAGTAAGAGTGGGTTTTTATAGTAAGTAGTTACATCTTAAATATAGGTTTAAAGTATAAAAAACAGCAGTGTGGCTGGCTGGTGTGTATTATAAGGTGGAGGAGCTGCTTAATAAATTAAAAAAAAGGTCTTAACGTAAATTAAAAAGTTAAAGCTAAAGTGCTACCGTTTTATTAATATAATTAGTTTAAATCTGCTGTTTAAAGTGTTTTAATCCTCTTTCTTTCTTATTTAGCGTGGGTATTTAGTTACTAATGCTGGATTTAATAACAGCAAAAAAGGGGTTATAAAGGCTATAGGATTAATTACATATATAAGCCTAAGTTAAGGAGTTAGTTTAAGGGTTTAAATATAAAAACTAACTACCATCTTAACAGGGAAGGTAATTACATATACCTAGAACATTAATAGAGTGCCCTGCTAGGGATAGTAGATATTTCCCCTAGTCTAAAGTCATCACTATATATAACCCTCCCTTAAAGTAAGTCTTTACAGTCTGGTTTTAATAAATAATATTAAAATACGCTAATATCACCACATTACCTAAAGGGCTTAAAATAACTAAGCTGTGGTAACTAACTTATAAGGAAATTATTATTATATATCTTAACCCCTAAAAATACTTATCTACTTAAAGTATTACATCACTTAGTGTAGTTATCATAATTAGGCCGTAATAACTAAGTTAAGTAAGCAGGCTGTTATAATAGTCACCTTATTATAACCTGCTTCACTAAAGGTTAACTTATTATACCACCCAGGGGCTATAATATATAAAGTTAAAGTTCCCTACTTCCCCTCTTACTCCCCCTTCTTTAAACCTAACTAGCTAGCCATCTTACCTTAAGCTCCCTTTATCTTTTATTACCTTAAAGCCATTTAAAATAATCTTAATACGTAACGTTAGCGCCTAGAGCCCCCCCCCCCCCACCTTAGAACTGGATTAGGAGTAAGGTGCATAAAAGGTATTGTAAGAGGCCTACAGGGTATAAGGCTTCCCCCCTAGCTTTATAGCTAGCAAATAAGTGGAGATGCAGTCTTTAAGTTTAAACTCCTTTAATTAAGAATCTCAGAAGCTAGGTAAATGTTACCCACCAGCCCCCAAGCTAAAAGTTATAGCTAAGGTAATTAAATATGCCATTAGGGCATTCGGTAACCAGAACAGCAATACTTTATTAATCATATAATAACACAGGTAAAGACTCACATATATTTAATTCTTCTCCCCTTTACAGCTTAGCTTTCTCTCTTCCTCTCTCTCCTTCACCTTATCCTTACTAATCTATCTCACCACCTAACAAACACTCCTATTAACAAAGTATTTAAACTTATAACACACCTACCCATAATATAAATTTAATATCCCACACAGTTAGCTTATCCCTATAACTTAAGGAGAAGATAACTATCAAAGTCACCTTAAATAATAACTGCCACCTTTAATTAATTATAAAAAGGCTTAACTTTACACACTAAATTATAATAATTATAAAGGCAGGTATAAATATAAATACTGGTGTTTCTATAAGTACCCTATAATATTATTTAACCTTATCCCTCTAATTAAAATTAGGACTTTCATTTTAAAAACAGCAAGTTCTCTTATAAAGATCACACTCTCTTCTCTTTATTATCTCTCCATAACCTAATATTAAAAATAACCTTTAATTAACTTCTACTTAACACCCACTTTAGTGTAGCAGTAAAGTTATTAATAATAACACACTAGTTTATCTATAAACTAAACATTAAAGGAGTGCTTATTTAAAACTATACTTAAAACCTTAACAGCCTTAATATAAGGGCTGGCTTTAATAATTTTAAGAATGTTTAACTTTATAAGTCTCTCTGGTAGCAGTAGTGTGGGTATTACTAACACATCTCCCCATAGCCTTATACCAGCTATGAAAATATCTCCAGTCTGGAATAGAAAGGCTGTTTTATCTGTACCGATAATTTTATAATAAGGGAGGTTTAGGGGAAGCGTGTATTACTAATTAGAAGACTTTAACCTAATATTATCCTATATTATAATGTGGATTTATATAGTAACATACACTTTAAAACGATTAGGAAGGATCTAAAGCGTCACTTAAACATTATCTTAATTATAGGGATAAGCCTTATAATATAAGGGACGAGAGACTTAGTGAAGGATTTTACTAAAGCTATATATAAGAGAAAAGGGCTTATATTATTAGTAAATCGTTTAAAACCCAGATATAAATGCTGTAAAGCTATTAATTTATAAGTGGAATTTAATTATAATAATTAAATATAAGACTTAAGTCTTAAAGGGTATAGGCTTGCACTTCGCTCTTAGAGAGTTAACTAGGCTAAAGGTAGGGTTATGGTGGGAAGTAAGGAGAACCTAATCAATCTTATAAGTGAAGGCGTGTAAGGATATATTAATATAAAATCTGGCCTAAGGTAAATAAACAGTTAGGCATTTATTATTTAGCTTCACACTAGTGGAACTAGATCTTCTACAACACTTGCAGACTGCTTTATAATAGGCTATAAGAAGTCAACGGTAAGACAGCTCTTAGGTGGTGATTATAGAGGCTATATAGTCTCCTGTTTAAGAACCTTAAATAGTAATTCCACCACTTACCCCTAAGCACCACCACCACTAATCTGTATTCCATTATGTTTAATTATGTATATCTTTAATTAGTCCCTTACCTAGGACCATTACAGTTTTACATTTTAACAGGCTAATTATTATTAAAAGTTAGGATATTAAGAATTAAATATATTAAGTTTAATATATACACTAATGTGGTAATGTTTATATAACACTATAATAAGTATACAGGTTAGAGTTTTAAAGATAGTCATTTAAAGCCGTTATATTAGGGTGTAAGCCACTATCTTATGTAATTACCTTCTCGCTAAAGGGAACTGTAGGCTTATAAAGTTATTATACGTCTAGCTTTAATAGCTTTAATAACATTATATAAAAGGACGTATCATTAACCTAAGTAGGTGTACATTATAGTAATTATAGGGTTAGTTAATTAAGGAGCTAGCTCCAGCCACCCTAAAGATGCCTAGGGAGTTAAAAGATTAAACCACTTATAGTTAGCTCTTAACTTATTTGGTTTCAGTCGCTTTAGTGATATTAAGGAAGAAGACAGGTTATTATTATTAATTACCTTATAATTATCCCTATAATAAATTTATAAATAGTTAAACTTATATAAACATAACATATATAGTAGCTATAAGATAGGAAATTAAAGTATCCGCTGCTGCTAACTATACCTCTTAAGTTTTTAAAGTGGTAAAACAGATAACAGTAATAGTAACGGGGAGTTAATAAAGAGACTCTTACTAATTAAACGTTAATTAATTAAATTTAAAAACGACTACCACTTACCGAAATTAAGGGTAGTAAATAAACGTTATAAGGTTAGGGTTAATAAACAATAATTATAAGATTCTCACTTAAATTACTTTATCTCCGCTTTATAACGTTCTTACTTAAACTAATAATTTTATATTCGGTGATTAGAAAGCTTTTTATAAGATCTAGATAAATTATATTAAGTAGATGTTAGGCTTACCGTAGGCAGTCGGTAATAATGTAAAGGGGTTAATGTCCATTTCCTCTTTAGTAGCTTTACCTTTATCTTAACCCTGTTTTACTAACCCCCCTGGTTTTCTTTAATGTGTAATGGCTTACTTTAAACCATTTATTTATTACAACCCCTTTACAGCTTAAATAAATTTCCCGAAAATCCTTTACCTCCTGCTACTACTTATAATAAGGGCACGTAACTACTATATTAGAATTACATATCTTCTCCATATAATCCTTACAGGTTATATAGCCTTATTTATTAATAATTTAGCTAATTATTTTATTAATACTAGAGTGTATATTACAGTTTCCTGTTAAAACGTCAGTTTGCGAATAGCAAACGATACATTTTACCTTAAAGATCTCTTTTATTTATTATAACCTAGCGTAGTAATAGGTATAATAAAGCCAGTAAAGCTTTATATCCATATAATCACCATATAAAAGCTACTCTTAATAATCAGTCCCTAAGTAAGCAAGTGTTAGTAAATATTAACTTACATATTTATAAAATATATAAATTAACATTCTTTAATTTTAACACCCCTGCTAGATTACTTTAAAGCAATTCACACAGTTTATAACTGTATTATCTATTAAGTTAATTTAAGTTACACAGACAACTTTTAATTAACAGTGTAATTAAGACAGGGAGATAAACTTAGTATTTATAAAGTTAAGGCTTAATTACTGTATGGTGTTTTTAAGAGATAAATAAAGGTATAAACTAAATATATAAATAAAATAAAGGGTAGTAGTAAAGAAAAAAAGTAACGAGAGTAAAGATAAAGTTTAGCCTAAAGAGCACCTTTTTAAAAGGGGTATTATATTAGCCCTAAGGCAGTTATTATAAAAGTAGTGGTAGTTAGGTTAAAGACACAGCTTATTAATTACTTTAGGGATAATACTTCTGTTACTTATAATACTTTAATACTCTCTAAGCTAAAACCAGGTCTCCCAGACGTTTTATTCCACTTATTAAGCAATCTATATAATCCCAAGTAAAGTTATAATTTAATAAGGCTGTTTAAAAACTTACCTTTCTTCTTATTTACCTAAAGCTATAAGTTATTATAAACAGGTAACAGACTAATAGGTTACAGGTGAGAACTTCTTTATAGAAGGATAAAGGGATTATATACTTTAAACATCCTTATCACTCCTCCTTAAAAGTGTATTATAGCTGGCTATATCCACAGCGCTTAATCCTCCCCCCCCCCTCCTTTCCCCTCCCTCCCTCCCTCCCTTCCCCTCCCTCTCCCCTCCCTCCCTCCTTCCTAATAATATAACATAGTGTTTTTACCTCCTTTTAAGATATTTAAAGGAGTATCTTCTTTAAAGTTATATAAGTCATAATTAATATCACCTCCTATTAATATAAGTTTTAAGTAAGACTCCCCACCTTATTAGGGCCCCTGACACTAGAGAGTTTCGCTACGTTAACCCCCCTACCTAGATTATGCTGTACTTTAAGAGGTTATATATACCTAATTTTATCTTACTTAAAGTATCTTAATTTACTTATATTTTACTTATTAGTTTATAATCTCCCACTTTTCCCTCTTATATATATGGTTATAATATCCTAAACACCTTCCCCTATCCTATAACAGTACCCTTTTTATCCCAGTTAAGGACTTTAAAAAATGGTATTACGTTATAAGGCATTTATAGCCCCTTAGCGGGTCTTAATTTATAAACTGGTAATATAAGGGTAAGTAAAATCACTAACCCCTATTAAATACCCCTCACTCTGTTTTAAGGTATCTGGAAATATAGACGGGGGAGGCTGGAGATTTAAAAAGATTAACACTTATAAAGGCCTGCGTAAAAATTTAATAAGACTATTAGATAATATTAGTACCTGTATATAATACCTTACTTATATTTAAATCCTACAGTTTAAGGTGTGCTGTTAGAAAGTCCCTAAGATCTATAAACTTTAATATAGATATATTCTAGGGTTTTATATTTCTTTTTCACTAAGTTAACTCTTATAATTTCACCCCCCCCCCCCTTTATTTGTAAAAACTGTAATTAGTATAAAGCTTTAATACTTAATGGGAGAAGGTGAGAATATTACATTAACAGTTTTAATAACGTGACATAATAGTAAGTATAAGGACATTCACTATTAGTACTTTACTATGCTAAGTTATTTACCATTTAAAAGTGGTGTAAAGAATAAGGAGCTGGGCCTAAACCCTCTTTATTAAGAAATGTAACATAATTTACTAATTCTGCCTCCTTAAGTGCCTAAAAACAGTATTTCCTTTAAAAGCTATACAGGTTATAGCCTTTATCACCTCCACTTTATATAACTTTTAACTAATAAGATCCCTCCCCCTTAAGTGTTTAGGCCTTTTAGTATTAAATAGCGCTGCCTGTGTTAGCCCCTTAGTTAAGGTTATACTATACTTTAAAAGATTATACATTTCTAAGTCTGCCTTACTTAAAGTACCCTAATGTATTAACGCCCTGTTTAATAGACGATAATCCCCTGTATATCTATTTTAAGTATATAGTTACAGTATATTAAGAACCTTCCCCTCTTTCTTATTAAAGCGCTCTTAATAATATTTAAAAAAGTTATATTACGTTATAAAACTTATTTTATAAGCCTTTAATAGATTTTAAATTATAAGTAAGGGAGGTGAGGGTGGTTAGTAAGAGGGTCTGTTTTTTAATAGATACGTTTTTAACATTTTTAATAGTTTGAAACTGTAATATCGCCTAATTTTAGTTAGCTATTAGGAAGAGGGAGTTTAATAAGTTAAGGCTTTATGCTATCCTAGCCTGTAGATTAAACAGATTAAGAGCCTAAGTTATAATTTAACTGATATAGGGTTAGTACTATTAAAGCCTATAAACTAACTTTACCACTTAAGCAGATATATAGGTGTCTGTCAGGCGTTATATATGTAAGTAGCAGTACTTAAAGCGTATACTGGTTTAAAGTTATTAAGATAAGGATGTATTTAGGGAGTGAAGTTCCTCCAGCCCCGTCCCCACCACCTTTTATCCCCCTTTTATCCACCTTTTATCCACCTTTTATAGGATCTTACATATATATATTACTTATTAACCAGCTTTTAATATTTACTAATTTTTATTTTACTAAATTTAAACAGGCGGAATCTGTATATAATAACCACACTTATTAATATAGTTACGTCCGTGTAACGCCTAATATTTAAGACACCCCTTATTCTCTATCCCTTCTTAACATCTCTTATCTTTATTATCGTTATTAAATTAGTTTTAATTTTATTTTTACAGTAGAAATTTAGGTTTAGGGAGGTTTAAGCCTCTTCCTTAACTATAATTACCTCCCTTTTTATACATCTACTCTAGATTTTCCTTAATCCTTCCTAGTTCCTGGCTATTTTTATACCTATTTATTTAATTGCCATTACTATATTAATTACTTTATTAGTAAGATTTTAAGGCCTTACGTAGTATATGCTTAAAATGGTATTTATGTTTTATACTGTTATTATTAAGGTAACTCCTTAATTTTATTAAAGATTACAGTATTAACTAACTAATATATTAAAATTTCATAATTATTTAAGCTATTACTTAAGTATTTTTAAAGAAGTTGTTTTTCCCTATATTATTCTAAACTGTTTAAATTATATAGGTGATTTAGTTCACCCTTACTTATTCCACAATCCCCTTTCTTATTATTTAAGATTTTAAATTTATATAAGGTATACTAATTATTTCGCAGGGGCTTATCTTTAAGTTGCTGGCCTTTGTTTGTGAAAATTAAAGGTAGCGTATAGTGTGAACCGTAAATAAAGGGCGAAACGGAGTTAAAGTGTGGCCTTACTCACCTAAGTGTTTAATATTAGCCGTTTACACTAATACACTTGTAGTGTCTTTAATTATACTGTTTATCTTCAGTTTAAAGAATCACTAACCTGTTTTTCTTATATAGTTTACTTTAATTTTATTTCAGTTATTTAAACTTATCACACAGTTTAATATGCCGTATTTACAGAAGAACATTATAATTAACTGTTATAACAGTCTAAATAGGCCCACAGGCCTAACATATTTAAGACTTAGTATTTATATAAGAGATTTATTAGTCCCTTTTAAAGAGTTATCCTTGCTTTGGCCGGCGATTTCTTAAGGAGACTTTACTCTAAACATTGCTAATAACTCCTTAGTGGTAACTTCAATTTATAATAAGTTAATAAGAGTAATTTATAAGCTATATTTACTAACCACACCCTTTATAATACTAGCGGCTGCTAACTTTTCATTAACCTAAAGCTCTCCCTCTACCAGCTGCTATAAGCTACTCTCGTTATATAAGCAGAGAGGTTTAGAAATGGAAGTAGAACTACTGGATTTAAATTAAGGAGTATTATAGCTTTTAAAGTCAGATTATTATACTTATTAAGTCACTTCACGTTTTAACACCTTTCACACTTATAAAAATAGCGTGTTAAACGCTTACTTTTTATCCTTACTTTTTTATAAAGTGTAATATACGTTAGCGGCCCAGAAACGATAAGGGTAGTTTTATAAATACTTTTAACACTAATCTTATACTTATATATTATTAACTAAACTTAACACTTATATATAAGACTTAAAAAAATTTCCAGGATTTATTTATAAGCCCCTAATTTACATTTAAAGTTAAGCGGTAGAATTTAAGAGAGATAGGTGTTAAAAAGAAGGGGTTTTAGCTAGGGCTTAAAACACCCTTAAACGGAGCGGCTGTATAGAGTTAAGTGGAATGACTGTATAAAGCTGAATAAAGTGGCTGTATAGCTAAACGGAGCTGAACGGAGCTGAACTGGCACTACCACTTCAGCTAGGCATAACGTACAGCTATAATAAAAGGCCTTTGGTAAAGCTAAAGGGTGAGAGAATAAGTAATATAATTACACAGTTATAACCCTATTAATTCCACTAAATTCCAGAGTGTAATGCTTTTAATAATAGGCCTGTTATTTAATAGGATAAGAAATAAGATAAAAGGAGATAAAATGGTACATATTTACATTTCTTTATATAAAACCTACACTTTTAGTTATATATTATTAGTTTTCCCTATATACTTATAGGAACGATTTTTAAAAGGATAGTGGAGGGTATTTCTTAAGAGAGGATAATTTATAGGAGAAAGTAAGGAGTAATTCTTAAAAGAGAATGTATTTTAAAAGGGTGTGTAAGGGGTAATTTCTAAGAGAGGATAACTCTTAAGAAGATATATAGGGAATAATTCTTAAAAGAAATCATCTTTTAAAAAAGTGTGTAAAGGGTAAATCTTAAGAGAGGATAACTTTTAAAAGGATATATGGGGAATAATTCTTAAAAGAGATTATCTCTTAAGAGAGTATATAAGGGGTAAATCCTAAAAGGGGATAACTTTTAAAAAAAGGTAAAGTGTAATTCCTAAAAAAGTGTATAAGGGGTAATTCCTAAGAGAGGATAACTTTTAAGAGAAGGTAAAGTGTAATTCTTAAAAGAGATTATCTCTTAAAAAAGTGTGTGGGGAAATTCCTAAAAGAGGATAACTCTTAAGAAGATATATAGGGAATAATTCCTAAGAGAGATTATCTCTTAGGAGAGTGTGTGGGGAAATTCCTAGGAGAGGATAACTTTTAGGAAGATATGTGGGGAATAATTCCTAAGAGAAATTATCTCTTAAGAGAGTGTGTAAAAGGTAAATCTTAAGAGAGAATGTCTTTTAAAAAGATGTATAGGAATAACTCTTAAGAGAGAATGTCTTTTAGGAAGATATATAGGGAATAATTCCTAGGAGAGGATAACCTTTAAGATTATAAGAGGATGGGATAAAGAAGAATTTAGTAACGTATTTTAATTAAGGTATTTTTAATTTACTCTTTATTATTAGTTATCAGTTTTTATAAATCTCATTTTATTCTAGATTTAAAATCTTTACTAACTTATTATTATTAAGTAATTATATAACGTACCTATTAACCTTAATTTTTACTTAATATTACGTTTATATTTATAATATATTAAAATATAATGTATTTTATTAATTATTTATTCTTTAATACTCTTTATAGTGCTAGTTAGATAAAATTTACATAACACGATTAATATAAGCTTTAAATTATCTTAATTCTTAATATAAGTTAAATCAGTTCTTATAAGGTTAGCCAGACTTATTACTAAAAATGTCTATAAGTAATAAATGTGAATTATTATTAATAACTATACAGGTTAACTTAACGTAATATAGCTCAGGATGTAACTTTAGCCTACTTACTTCTATAGTGAGTTAATTCGTTAGGATTATAACACGTAGTGGCCGTTCTAGTAGAATAGTCTTAATTATTAAAAAAAAGAAGCTTATAAGTAAAAGGAGTAGTGCCTATAAGTGAGAAATATTTAAAGAAGCCAGCTAATAGCCTATATACGTGCCTACACCTGTTATTAAGTGGTACGGCATGTTAAGTGCTGTTATAGGGATAAAGAATTTAAAGTATTAAGGCAGATCTAATATTTATATATTAAAACACTACCTTATTAATTTAATTCTAATTTAAAACAGCATTTCTTCTTCCTTATATAAAAGCTTTATCTATTTACTATACTTAGCATTATTTTTTATAATGTTAGCATTATTAACATTAAGCTTATTACTAACGTAACAGTGATTACTGCGAAAAATATCATATATATCGGTTGGTAGGTGGAGCCATTACTGGAAATTAGGTATATTCCTCCAGTGGTAATTATCACGTTTATGTCTCCCACAGTAATCTTTAAGTTTATTTCTCTAACGTTTACACAGAATAGCTTATAGCCCATTCTGAAAACAACTTGCTAACTTGCTAGTGGTAAACTTGTTAAGGTTATCTTTAAAGAATTTTTAAATAATTCCTTTTAAATTTCTAACTATATTATTTAAATAAATAAATTTATCTATTATCTTAGAAGGGATAAAACATTTAAGTAACCAGTTTAGTTTTATTTCAGATATATTTGTTCCCATTATATTAAAATACCTATAATCACTATAAATAATAAATAAGGCATATTAAGTTGCTTTTTCATCTTTAATAAAGTAATCACTAAAGAAACATACAAAACAGATAATTAAATAGTTACTATTCCGCAAGATATTCTTATATCTTACTATTACTTCTTCACAGTGTTAAATAAGCTGTTTAGTTAAAGTGGTACGTATAGTTATAAGCAGGGGATAAAATAAGTGTAAATCTAGTAATAAAAAGCCACTAGGAGTAGAGTTTAACTATTTGTTTAAATTATCTAAATTTAGTGTAGCGGATAGGGAATATAAGGAGCTACTTATAGGAATTGTGAAAGAAAAGATAAGGATGTTAAATAACTAATTATTAACTTAAAATTTTATTTAAAAACATTTAAAATTAATAACAGATAATACACGTAAGCTTATCACAATATGTTAGGTGGCAGAAATACTATTAAGCTATATATAAGAGGCTTTAAGCTAATATTTCTCTATATTACTGTTAGATCGCTTTTATAAGATGATAACATTATCTCCTATAATAAAGGGAAAAGCTTTATTAGGCTTAGGTATAATTAATAAATGTACTTTTTACCTAATTTAACTATTTAATTTAAAGGGCAGAATATTAGTGTTAATAAGATAACTTTAGGATATGGAGTTTATAAACGTTTCACTATCCATTACATTTAAATATTATAATTTAAAAGGCGTATAACTAATTAGTTATGAAATTTCATATTATAAAGATACTCTAAGTTCAGTTAATATAATCTAGTATAAAGATTAATACCTAGCCTTAAAAATATAACAGCTAGCTATACTTATCACAGGATAAGCCTTAACGGTTATTTATATAGCTGGTTAATATTTACCTATTTTAATCCTTACAGCTCTTCTCTATTTCCCGTTCCCAATCGTTACCTTCTTCTTTTACATCGTAACTTTCTTTACATTCTATTATTCTATCCAATCACCTACATTTCCTATATCCCTTTTAAGTATAAATATTAGTTTCCAGTTAATTAAGTAATACATTTTATTATTAAAAAGTTCCTTATAAAGTATACCCCTTATTTCCCATCCTTTTAAGATTAATATCCTCTCCTCTTTAAATATAAGGGTAAGCTCCTAATTAACTAAGTAATACTTATTATTATAGTAAAGTTTCTTTTAATAGATTTCCCTTACTTCTTATTCTTATAAGACCGCTTCTCTCTAAGGCCCTGATAATTCCACGTTAATATGCTTAGTAATAACTGTGTTTATAATAATCCCTGTAATAAGTTAGCTAATATTAAAGAAAAGATATGTTAATTTTACTATATTTATAATAGCTATTAATTATAAGTATATATTAAAAGCTGGGGCTTAATTACGTTATAGTTATTAAGCTAGTTATAATAGTGGCTTAATTGCCATGGCTATTAATAGTATTAAAGTTAGCAGACATTAAGTAAATTCCCCCCCCCCCAAATTGAGCCTTAGGCTGGCTAAGACGGACCTTAGGTTTAGAAGAGTTAAAGTGTATAGCTGCGTTTATATTAGTAAGGTAAGTTACTGATTAAGAAGTTATTTAGGTTTAGGAGAAGTGTTAGATATTAGAGTGGGGTAAATAGCTATATTAATTCTCTACTTTATATCTTATCATAACATTAACCTTATTTAATATATTAATATTAGCATATAGCCTCCTCCCCTTCCTGTAAACTTCCACAGCAGCTTTTATCTTAACTTATTATTAAAACAGCTAATAATAATAAGGAGGGCTAGGCTTAGTTTAATAACAGGCCTTATAAAAGCATAATTTAACCTTTTTATTCCACCTTTAATTAGGTAAGGCGCCAGGTCACTAAATCTCCACACACATTATTATATAATATAGTTAAGAGATAGCTTTGAAGTGATTAATTATATATAAGCTGAAAGGCTAGCTCTGGTGGTATCTTAGCGAAGTGAGTTAGTTAGTGTAAATTTAGATATAATTACTGTAAAATCGGTGCTTATATATTATATATTTAATATTAAGGTTACGTTACTATATATTATTAAGGTAAGCTTAATAATAAAAGCATTAATAAGCGGCTTAACATTATACTAGGTGTTTACAGCATATGTTATTAAAGCCTGTTCTTTACTAATAAAAGATTACTAAAGGTAAAGACCTTGTAAATTTTATAAAACTGGAATTTACAATTTAATTTAATTTAATTCTATTTTCTAAAGCTAGCTACGCTACCTTTACAGCCTTGCTCCCCCACTTAATTAAGTGTCGGCTTTCCACTATTTCCAGCTTATTACCTTTAACTGTCTCCTCCTCTCCAGCTTATTACCTTACCCTAATTCCCTTACTCTAGCCTTTACCTTACTGTTATAGTTAACCCTTTTATTCAGACAGGCCCTTTTATAAATAGCTGTCTAATCACCTATTCAGTTAGCGCCCCTTATCCTCCGTACAGGATAACCAGTTCTGCCCCCACGGCTAGATTTCCACAGTATCGTACCTACAGGTCCTTAATAGTTAATTTAATAATATTAAATACCTAAGGTATTTAATGCCTAACCTAAGCTTAATAAGTTAAGGGGGTCTTAAGCTTACTATTCTTATATATAAAGAGGGTTTTTAAATCCCCTTTTTAGGAATTCTTAAGTTAATCGTATTTATACAGCTTACCTATACTATATTATTTTAATTATTACTAAAAGATTATAATAAGGGCTTTATCACTTTAATTAATCTTAACTACTTCGACGTAACATACTTAGTAATTAAGGTTTATTATCTTATAATAAGGAGGTATATTTTAGCTTACCGTTCCTTACCTAATTCTCCAAACTCACTAGTGATTACTTTAATAAAGTTAAGGAAGTAGTTAAAAATATAGGTTATATTAGGGTATTAATTTTTTAAGAAAGGGTAATTATCTATTTAACTAATACCTATGTTTATAATAAATTATAAAATACTCTATACCTTTAATTATTCCTAAGCAGCTTTTATATAGATAATTAAACAGTACAGGCTTTCCCTTAACATATTTAAGAATGTATTTAGTAAATTTATCTGTAATATCTTTATATTTATAAAATAGATATCTTAGTTAAATATCTACTTTAATTACAGTCTCCTTAATAATAATAAGTATAATTAGTGTAATAGAACTGGAAACGGGACTATATAAAGGTGTAAAGTCCTAGGGAACTGGTTTTTAAAAAGCCCTTTTTTAGGGAGTTTATATTTAAGGTGGTGTTAACTTCTTAAGGGGCGTCCGCTTACGGCTATTTACCGTTTAAAGCCAGTAAGGGGTTTTATGTTAATTATAAAGTAAAGTTAACTCTCTGATAAGATTTAACTAAAGGTGGTAAGTTTCATCCTTATTAAAGACGTTAACAACTTTTAAAAACAGCTTAGTAATTTAAGCTTATATTAAGAGCTAGTATTTAATCGTTAGCGGTGTAAGGAATTTAAATAGTTAAATCCCCTTTAGTTATTAATAAATCTCCTCACTATATATTAAGTTATAAAACTCTTAAATAGATTAGGATAGATATTAATTATATAACTTCTTCCTTAATATATCTGCTTTTTAATAATCTTTACTATACCGTTTAAGAAAATGCTAGCTAAGCTTATAATCTTTTACCGTTATAAGAGTCCATCCTTATTCCCTAATATCAGTTAAAACGTAATCTTATTTCTATTAAAGTTTTATAAGCTTCCGATCTTAGCTAATTTCAGTCTTTTAATTATCTGTAAGATACGTTAGGGTATCGTTATTATAAAGAAGCTAACTTATAAGATAAATTAGATCCCTTTATAACTTACTTTTAAATATAATCTCTTAAAAGTTAACTTTAATAAAGTTAATTATATAAAATTATAAGTATATTAATGTGTCTCCTAATATATATCCTATACTTTAATTAACCTCCTTTAATGTAAGCGTCTTTATAGAAAATAATTAGTCTTAATATAAACACAGCACTATAATCACTTATTATAAAGCCTTTTACCTAATCTGCGGCATAGGTTATACCATTTAAGCTTTTTTTTAAAACCAACCACCTAACTAAGGCGGATTAAGTAACTCCACGCCTTTCTATATTAGAAAGCCTTATTAAGGGTAATGTTAACTTTTTCCCTACAGCCTTAAAGTGCTTTGAAAATAGGCCTTTCGTACCATTTTGATTTTTAAGGAATAATAATATAGTTAAAGCTTAGTGGTATAATAAGATTATAAATCTGTTTAGGGTTATTTAAGTCTTTAAATGCTAGATTTGTAAAGGTAAAGCTCTTTATATATAAGATAAGGTTATAAAGAAGAGTATCCTTTTTATAAAACCTATACTTTTTTAACCTTAACTTACTAGCAGACCTTTTAATCTTAATAAGTTTAATAACCATCTTAACACGTACCTGTTTATTACTAGGAGCAGGCTAGAATATATAAAACTCTACATACTTATAGTATAGACTTCTAATAAAAGCCCTAGGTTGTGTTAAAGTGGCACTAACTATAATAAGGATCGTTACTATTTACACGTAGAGTTGTTTATATATGTAAACTTCTTTATTAAAAACCTAATAATAATATAGTAGGAGGTTTAAGTCTATAATATAAAGGCTAGACTTATTCTTCACTAATATATTAAGGTTAAGTAAGGGTGTAAGAGTGGTAGGAATTTATTAAAATAATAAGCTTTTTAAAATAATATAAGGAGTTATAGAAATACTTACATTTTTAATATTATATAACATTATACTATTTATTTAAATCTTTATTATATTATAATATAACATATTAAGAACCTTTTAATATATTATAATTAATAACTCCTTCTTAATCCTTAAATTCTTACCCCTTTAGTATAAATAGCCCTTAAATGTAACAGTGTAGCATTACTAAAGTGTATCGTATGGTTAACGCTTAGTAACTTTACAGAATCTATATAGCTAATCAGTTTAAGTCCAGTTATAGCTTATAAAAGATGTACTTAATCTATTTCTTCTTCTTTATAAATATTATCTTTTTAACACTATTATTACAGTTAACTTATGTTAGCCCCTCTTACTTACACTTAGAAATAAATTAATTATACAGCTTAATATCGCTTAATAGGTTTTTTTAAAAGCCGTAACTTGAATTATTATTAAAGTTAGAATTAAAATTACATTTAAAATCCACATTTGACGTTAAGTCGTATTCCCAGTCTGACTCTGAGAATAAATCAGACTTAAAGTCTAACCTAAGCTTTAAGTTAGAAACGAAAGCCTTACGTTTAGTTATTATATTAATTAATACACTTACTTTTAGTTTCCCCTATATCTTACTATGGACAACGTTACCTTTAAAAATGTAAAGAAGATTATCTATAAGGGAAGTTAAATAACAAATTACCTTATTATATATAGTGAGAGCTAGAGACGCCTTAGCTACATGAGATTATACTAACAGAGAGGTAAAGTTAGTGGTTAAAATGTTAAGTTATAATTTTACAGAATTAGTAATAATAGTGAGGAATTTATTATAGCCTTTTATTTCTAGGGTGTTAAGCTGCTTTCCGAAGAGGCTGTTTTTATAGTCTACTTAAACAGATTATTAAGGACTATTATTATTAGGAGCTGAAATACTATATACAGTTTTTAAGCTTTAAGTAATAGTTATTCTTAAATTCTTACGTTAACACTACTGTTAAGGGAGTTTTAAAAGGACTAACATATAGTGCTGTTATTTAAAAAAAGACTAGGAGAAAATAAATAAGGGAGGAATAAAAGAGGTACTAAAGTAAGAAAAAAGAAGATAGGGAAGGAAGGGGAAGGATAAGGGAGTTTTATAACCATTAACTAAGAGGCGAACCAGCTAGGTATTATATCACAGGTATCTAAGACATTAGGACTGTAATAGATAAAACCAGACACTTTAACATTCCTCCCCTATATTTAGAGAGTAAAGCCTTCTTTTTAAATATGCCCTTAAATAATGCGTGACGGGATATAATAACTGGTATTATTAGCGTTAATAATAGTTAAGGGGATTCCGTTTACTTAACGTCAGTTAGGTTAAAATAATATATACTGTATATTAACGGAACGTTTCTATCAGCGAGTGGCGGTGTAAAATAGGCAGGTGGTGAAGATTAGTTCCATTTTAAGAAGTCGGTCAGGAACTGGATACCTTAGGCTGCAAGATGCGGGGGTGTGGAATGACCGCCGCATTAGGTGACGTGTGCCTGCTAAAAACGGCAGCACTTCCACACGGAAACACATACTAATAGTAAAGTCACCTATTATTTACCACTTTTAATTAAAATAGATAAGGATAAATAATAAGTAGACTTTAACATTACACTAGTTATAAGATATAATATAATCTTAAGTCTACCCTAATTAAAGAAATATAACCCTGTAATTAATTAAAGGAGTAGCTACCTTACCTTTAATAAATCCCCTAATTATAATTATTATTTAAAGAAAGTTAAGAAGGTATTAAACTACTTTAAAGATATATAAAATATTTAAAAGCATATTAAACCTTTAAAATTAAATACAGTTTAGGTTAGGTTTATTAAGATAATTAAAGGACTAAAAGGTCTACTATATTACTTAAATGACAATTTAAAAGGTAAAAAGAAATTAAAAGCTAATTTACAGATAAGTAAAAAAGTTAACTTATTTAAAGTATTTATAAAGTATAGGAAGTTTACCCTATTTTAAAAAAAGATACTATAATTACCAGATTACAGATTATAGGATTATAAAATTAAATTAAAACTGGGAGTAAAGCTCTGCAGCTTCCAGCCTTATTATTTAAACCCTTAACAGGTTAAGGCCTTAAAGGAGTACGTTAATAAGAATTTAAAAAACGGGTTTATTATAAAGTCTTAATCCCTAATAAGGTACCTAATACTGTTTATCTTAAAAAAGGGAGATAGTAAGTTATATATAATTATTAATTACTAAACGTTAAATAAGGATATAATTAAAGATTATTACCTATTACTATTTATTATAAAGATGTAAAAACAGATTATTAAGGTAAACTGGTTCTCTAGTTTTAACTTCCTTATAGGATTTAACTATGTTAAAGTGAAAGAAGAGGATAAATATAAGATGGCCTTTTAGATTTATAACAGGTATTATTAATATTATATCATACTAATAGGATTAATAAACGCCCTTATAACCTTTTAAGGCTTTATTAATAATATTCTCTACCCCTTCCTTAATAAGTTTATCTTTATATATTTAAATAACATTTTAATTTATTCCGAAACTTTAAAAAAACACTAAAAATATATATAATAGGTTTTAACAGCTTTTAAAAAGGTAAAGCTAATAGTAAACTTAAAGAAAAGCTATTTTTACGTTTAGGAGTTAAATTACTTAAGGTTTAAAATAACCTTTAAAAGATTTAAAATGTAATTAAAGAAGATAAAGGTAATTAGGGATTAACCTACTCTAAAGAATTAAAAAAAGTTATAAACCTTTATTAGTTTTATAAACTTTTATTACTATTTTATTAAGTATTTTATAAAAATTATAAAACTATTTTATAAACTTATAAGTGAAGGAAAGCCATTTAAATAGATTAATAAACAGTAAAAGGTGTTTAAAAACCTTAAACACACTTTTATTACAACGCCAGTCCTAGCCCTCCTTAATTTCTTAAAGCCCTTTTAAGTTAAAATAAACTTTTTAAAATTTATAATTAGTAAAGAACTTAATTAAATTTAAGATAATAGAAAACGTCACCTAATTACCTTCTTATTAAAAGGAATCCACAGCCTAGCCTTATAATATCTAATTTATAATAAGGAACTAATAGTGATTATTTAATACTTTACTAAATAGGTACTATATTTAAACAGTATAAAAGAATTAGTTTAAGTCTTCTTAAATTATAATAACCTCCAGTACTTCTTAATTAAGGAACTTAACTTACAGTAAGTATAATAAGCAGAGTTAATAACCCCATTCCACTTCCAGATTCACTATGTTAAAGGAAAAGATAATAGGTAAGTTAATGCTTTTAATTAGAGATAGGACTATAAGGATACTAATCCAGTCCTAATCCCCATTACTATATTTAATAAAGTTAAGAACAGTATATTAAAGTATACATTATAAGTGTCAGATAATTAAACGTTAGAATAAACTATTAACGTTTATATAAACTTATAAACAAAGTATAATATCTATTAATAATAATAAGACTTTTAAATAAGAAGGTTAATGGAAGGAACCTGTAAGTATAAATACCCTTTAGGAGATTTCTTAAGATATATATAAAACTGTAGTAAGGAGTGCTTAAAATATCTAAACTATAATAAAATTAATTATTAATTAAAATAACTGTTAAAAGGTGTAAACGGCATACCTAAACTAAAAGTAAGGCTTTAATATTAAGAGAAACTGTATATTTACAACTTAATTAAGAGAAAAGAGTACGTCTAATAGGTCTATAAGTCTTAACTTAAAGGATATATAGGTTAAGTTAAGACTTTAACACAGGCTTAATAAGCGTATACCTTCCCAGGAATAAAGAAACTGGTTAAAGAAGTGGTTAATAACTGTAACATCTGTTATAGGAAGTAAAATCAACGTTATAAGCTATATAAACTTCTTAAACCACTCCCTGTACTACAGGCGCTATGGAACTCTATCTTACTTAACTTTATTACTAGGATCTTAAAGTTTAGGGACCTTATTATAAGAGTTACCTATAATTAGATCCTTATAATAGTTAATAGATTAATAAAATAAGCTTACTTTTTACTAATTTTAAAAGATATAACAGTAAAGTAACTTACTTATATCTTTAAGAAAAAAGTAATTTTATAACACTTTTAATTAAATAATATCGTTATAGATTAAGATAAGCTAATTATATTAAAGTTTTAATAAGGGCTAATATAAAGAATAGGTGTAAAAAGTAAGCTTTTAACAGCTTTCTACCTATAGATAGATAACTAAACAGAGTAAGTTAATTAAATACTTATAACGTATCTCTAAACTTATATTAACTTTAAATAAGATAATTAACTTAAACTATTACTAATAATATAAATAACTTATAATATAACACCAGTTAAGTTAACAGGTATATTACTGTTTTTTATTAATTACAGTAAGGAGCTTAAGCTCTGTTAAGGCCCACTTACAGGTGCCCCTTAAGCTGTAATCTGTGTAAATTAAATATAGGAACTGTATAATTACTTATAAACCGAACTTAAGTTTATATGTGAATAAATAAAGAAGTTTACTAATAAACACTAAATTAAGTAATTAATGTTTAAGAAAGGACTTTATTATAATAGTGAATAAGTTAAGGGACCGACTTTTTAAAAGGGGGATTACGTCTACCTTTTTTCACAAAACCTACATTTAAAACAGCTTAATAAAAAACTTAATTTTAAAAGGTACAGACTGTTTTAGATTAAAAAGAAGGTTGCCACCTCTAATTATAAATTAAACCTACCTGTTAATATAAAGGTGTGGATTAAGGTTTTTCACATCTTACTTTTAAAACCTACCTTAAAGGGAGTTCCTCTAGAAAAGAAGATTAAGATTAACGCCAATAAAGATAAGTACGACGTTAAGGAAGTTATAGATTTATAAAGGGGAAAGAACACGTTTAAATATCTTATTAAGTGGTTAGATTACAACCTTAAAAGTAACTTATAAAAACCAGTTAAGAACCTTAAATACCTAAACCTAATTACAGAGTTCCATTAAAAGAATCCAGATTAATTAAAGCTAATAATAAGAATTAGAAAAATAAAATAAGATCTGATATTTAAATTACTATACTAAAAAGTAAGATTACTATAGGACTTAAAGCCTAAAAAGTAACAGGAAACTCCTTAATAGGTATGGAAGGACATTTGTCAGAACCCTTAGCTAGGGTTGTAAAGACCTTAGACCTAGTAAGGAGGCTAGGCCTTTAAAGCCCCTGGAAAGCTCTATATAAAGAATAAGTGCTGTTAAGGAAAAGAAGTCAGCTAAAGAAAACAAATAAGCGTGCCACTATTATGTAAAAAAAAAAAGGGCCGTTTTCGTCTGTTAAGAAAAGGAAGTTATAAATTAAGTTAAAAAGACACTATAAGCTGTAACGACCCTTTAGGAGGAAAACCTGTAAGAAAAAAGTCCCAGTCCTAAAAAACTAGCTTTACCCAGACCGGGTCTGCCACCTTTACCCGCTTTTAAAAAGATAAAACCTTAACCTTACGGGAAAACACCTTTATCGCCTTTACTTTAATAACACACCGTTAAGTTTTAATACGTTATAACTTTATAAGGGAGTTACAGTGTTTAGTAATTACTTAATTATATAAGGTGTTTAACTCCTTTTTCTTATTTACTAAACCCTTAATAAACTTGTTAAAATAACTAAATACGTTACACGAAAAAGGTATACTAGCAGATTAATACTTACTGTAATTGTTAGACTATGCTATAACTTAACACGGTAAAGATTTAGTTTAATAACAGGTGCAGGGAGACATCTGCAAATTAAAAGCGTTAAGAGACTCTATAAGGCGGATGTGACAGTTATAAGGAGCCTTTTCCTGTTTTCTCTATCTTTTACGCTTTTTAACGCGGTTAGAAGATATAACGAAGGTGGGGAAGGAAAGAAACTAACCTAATGATTCTTTATAGAAAAAGAATGTTAAAGAGGGGGAATTATGTAACAACCCTGCAGGCTGTTATTTAGGCTGGGGCGGCCTAACGAATCCCCCGTAAAAGGAATGGTGTGGAAAGACAGTGTATACCGTCTAAGTGTACTGGGCCAAGGGTGTAAAGACCTAAAGCCCCTACAATTAGTAGAAAAGCACTTAGTGGCTTATAAAGACTAATAACATTAAACACTACTTAGTTAACTATTTGGCTGTAGTTACGTGGTGCACTACTAAGCATAACAGGCTAAGTAAGGTATAAAGTACCTCCTAGTTAGTTAGTATAGATAACTATAGTTATGCCTATAACTACCATAAGGGACTTTAATTCTTTACGTTAATATTTAATTATTTATTTATATCTTACTGTTTAAACTCACCTCTATATATTATAGTGACAACGACCTACAGTGACATTAAACCCTCGTCTAGGAGTGTTAGCTTAATAAGCCGTCTTTAAAACGCCTATTACCTGTTAGCGTCCTGCTATACGTTCTGTCTTAACCTGCACCAGTCCTCTCAAGGCCTGTGTTAGGTGCAGGTTGTAATAGATATAAGACTTTAAATAAGCTTTTAATATGCTCTTAATAAACTTATATATTATAGATATTAACGTATTAGAGCTTAATATTCACTTTTACGTTCTCTTTAATTACTAGCTGTATCGTTTACTAATTATTACAGAAGATCCTCTAAACTAGGCTAAACTTATAAGTAATATTAACTATAAGCCTTTTAAACGTTATAATCTCCTTAACTATATAAGTAAGTGTAAGCAGTTCAGCTTTAGTTAATAACATTATAACTATATATTAATAAGTAGCTCTTTAGTTAATTACGCTATTAAAGAGCATTATAATATACCCTTATAATAAGTGGTGTGTTTTAATATTATTGTGACGACCCTGCAGGCCGTCACTTGGGCCGGAGCGGCCTGATAAATCCCCCGTATAAGGAACAGTGCAGGAAGACAGTACACACGGTACTACGCACTGGGCTAGGGGTGTAAAGACTTAAAGCCCCTATAACTAACTAGCAGTTGCTCAGTCTTAGTAAAAGTGCTCACCTATTAAGCATTTGTAAGACCTTTAAGTAAAAGGTGTTTAGTAACAGGTTACTTAGTCTCTTACTAAGTAACAGGCTACTAAGTAAGGTATAAGGTACCTCTGGCCGGTTAGTATAAATAGTTATAATTATACCCATAACTACTATTAGGGACTTTAATTCCTTATATTAATATTTAATTATTTATTTATATCCTACTATTCAGACTCACCTTTACGTATTATAGTAATAGCAACTTATAGTGATATTAAACCCCCTATTTAAGAGTATTAACTTAATAAACCGTCTTTAAAACGCCTCTTATTTATTAGCGTCCTATTATACATTCTGTCTTAACCTATACTAATCCTTTTAAAGCCTATATTAGGTGCAGGTTATAATATAATACTAACGTCGAGTTTTAAACGCTATTTATTAAATTCCCAGACACCACCTCTCTCCCACTAATATATTAACCTCTGGAAAAGGAAAGGAGATTAAAGAGGTATAAACTTAGCCTCGGCTCTTTACTATTAATAAGTTAACTATACGCCTTAAAGACTTAAACCTTAATTAATAAGGACTAGTTAAGGAACTTAATAAAGCTTTCCTTAAAGATATTAAAAGTTATATTAATCTTATTAAAAAACTCTAGGCCTAACTTAACGTTATTAAGCTGGAAAATAATAACCTTAGGAGTTTATAAAAGAAACGAGTAAAACTCCCCTTACTGTTACATTTTAAGGGAGACTTAGTGTAACTGGAGTTATAGATAGCCCAGCTTTAAAGCTATATTACCTATTATAATAAGCAGTTCTTTAAAAAAGAAGGAAAGGTTAGGTTTACCAGAGCCTTATTAGACAGAGTAACTATTTACTAATATAAACCTTATGTGAAGATAATTAATAACCTTTCTGTAAATAGGGTATGTAAAAAGGCCCCTAAGATTTAGGCCCTTTTTAACGACTTTAACATTTTTATTAACTAACTCTGGATTAAGTTTAAAAAGTTAAACACCCCTAAGTGGGCTAAGTAACACCTTATAACCCTAAGGCAGACGTCCTTAGTCTTTAAGTTCTCTACACGCTTTAAATTAGAAGTAGTAAAGACTAAACTCGGTTAAAAAACCTTAGTAATGCTGTTTTAAAGTAGTTTAAAGGAGCACGTCACTAGAGACCTTTATTAGGAAGACTGACCGGACTGTCTGTAAGAACTGGTTAAGATAGTTATTAAGGCTAATAATCAGTATTATAATTACCATTATTAGAAGAATTATTAGAAGGAACGGACCCCTTACTAATTAAGTAAATTAAAAAAGGGGAATTAGTTAACTGTAACAGGTTACCACCTTAGGTTAATAGATATTAATATAATAAACCGTTAAAACTAACCTAACTGTAATAAGCCTTAACAATAATAATAGTAGAAGCAGCCTAAGGATTTATTACAGGTTGAATGTTTTAATTATAATAAAAAAGGATATATAATATAGCAGTATTTATTATTAAAGTAGGTTAGTTAGAAACCTGTTCTAGAAGAAGGAAAGCACGTTAAGTTTAATTTAAGGGACGTCCACGTTAGGATAGCAGGTAATAAAGAGGATTACATTTAGATAAATAAGTGTAACGTGGGAAATAAGAAAGAAGAAGAAGAACCTTAAGATATGGTGTATTTAGTCCTTAAGGGTGTTTTAAAAAAGTTAGCCATGGAGGTGTAGGTTATTATAAACTGACTTTAAGGTAGAAACTTAAAACTGTTAAAAGTGTAGGTTATAAAAGACTGATTTTAAGAAAAGATGTTCTAGTTAACTGTTACAGGTTTTAAGAACCTTACCTTATAAGCCTAAAAATTAAGGAAGTTTAGGAAAGACCTTAACTTAAACTTTATTAAAATGGTTAAGGGAGTTAAAGAACTAGCCTTTTAGGCTATATAAGTAGTAAAGTAAGCCCTGGAAGGTGAAAGAGAACAGATTGAAAGAATTAAGTTAGAAAAGTGAAAGTTCTTTTTAATAATGCCCCTTAAGACTTTTAAACACTTTAAGTATGTTAAGTAGATTAGCACCCTTATCTCCTTAAAAGAAGGACAGCTTAGATAACTACCCTGTATTAAAGATGGTGTGCCTTAGACCGGTACCTTAAGGGTCCCCTGAGAAGGTACGAAGTAAGTATATTAATAGAGGCTTTAAAAGCTAGAGGAGAAATATTAAAAGTTAATAAATGAAATAAAGGACTTGTAGGTTAAAGGCCTTACTGTAACGTTAAAAGATAAAGTAGTGGAAATCAGACTGTAACTTTATAATAGAGTTTGCTTTACTAATTAGCTTAAACACCACCTTATTAAAAAAGACCGTTTTATAGAAGAATAAGCTAGGTTACTGTTACTTAAGTTTTAAGAAGAGGTTTGGGAAAAATAACGTATATAAAGGTAAGTGGAGGAAGAAAAGAAATAAAGCACTACTTCCCCCGTCCTGTACTTTATAATTATAACACCTATAATTAATATTAACCACACTAATTATAGGGATATATTATAAATTAACTATATATATAATAATTACGTTTTTAACCGGTATTATAGACTTAAGGCCCTTTATAACCACTTCCCTAATATATAAAGACAGGATTATACTGTTATAAGAGTGGAGTTAGAACTAGCCTATTATTAAGTCTCCTACTCTTTAATAAGAGAATTTGGTAATAAGTGGAAGGTTATTATAGTTAATTAAACCCCTGTTACGTGTTAGTAAGGGGGAGTATTTAATAACTGCCTAGTTATAACGTGCTTATTACACTTTAATGGAAAAGTTTAAGAATAGTAAAAGTGAGAAGATTACTAGCAGGTTTAAAAGTAAGAAGACATTATTATAATCTAATCTTATAAAGTATATTATCGTCTTATTAAGGACTTTTAAAATATTATACCGTTTAAAATTAATTAGACGTTAAAGTGTGAGAACTTAAGGAAGGTTAATTATTAGGTTTATTAAAGCTGCTTATTTTTTTAAAAGGAACTGGGAAAAGGTTACAGGCCCTTTAAAAGGGCTGGAAACTAGTAATTTACTAGTTAGTGAAAACCTTAAGAAGAAGGAGAGGTATTTAAAGGTTAGGCTAGATAAAACCTTAAGGATAAGTAATTATTATAATTTAAATGTTAAAAGAGTATAAGTATTATTTTGTTAATGTTAACATAATAGATGGAAAAGGGAGGCCATTTAAGGTAAAAGTAGTAATTAATAACGGGAGTGCTTTTAACTTAATGCACCCCTTACTAGTTAATTAAAGGAAACTCCTTAATAAAAAGTATAAAGAGGCCATTCTTATATAAAATAAAGAAGGAGGCTTATATTAATATAATAATAGTAAAGTTACTTATTATTTACCACTCCTAATTAAAGTGGATAGGGATAAATAATAAGTGGACTTTAACATTATATTAATTACAGGTTACAACATAATCCTAAGTTTACCCTAGCTGGAAAAGTATAACCTTATAATTAACTAAAGGAGTGGCCACCTTTCCTTTAATAAGTCCCCTAATTGTAATTACTGTTTAAAGAAAGTTAAAAAGGCTTTAAACCACTTTAAAGATGTACGAAACACTTAAAAGTACGTTAAACCCTTAAAATTAAGTATAGTTTAGGTTAGGTTTATTAAAATGGTTAAAGGATTAAAAGGTTTATTACATTACTTAAATGATAATTTAAAAGGTAAAGGAAAGTAAGAAGCTAATTTACAGATAAGTGAAGAAGTTAATTTATTTAAGGTACTTATAAAGTATAGGAAGTTTACCTTATTTTAAAAAAAGATACCATAACTGCTAGATTATAAATTATAGGATTATAAAATTAAATTAAAGCTGGGAGTGAAGCTTTATAACTTTTAACCTTATTACTTAAACCCCTAATAAGTTAAGGCCTTATAAGAGTATATTAATAAAAACTTAAAAAATAAGTTTATTATAAAGTTCTAATCCCTAATAAGGTACTTAATATTATTTATCCTGTAAAAGGGAGATGGTAAGTTACATATAGTTATTAACTATTAAACGTTAAATAAGGATATAATTAAGAATCGTTACTTATTATTACTTATTATAAAGATGTGAGAATGGATTATTAAGGTAAATTAGTTCTTTAACTTTAATTTCCCTATAGGATTTAACTATATTAAAGTGAAGGAAGAGGATAAGTATAAAACGGCTTTTTAAACTTATAACAGGTATTATTAATACTATGTTATGTTAATAGGATTAATAAACGCCCTTATAACTTTTTAAGGCCTTATTAATAATATTCTTTACCCCTTCCTTAATAAGTTTATCTTTATATATTTAAATGACGTTTTAATTTATTCTAAAACTTTAAAAGAATATTAAAAATATATATAATAGGTTTTAATAGCTTTTAAAAAGGTAAAGCTAACAGTAAATTTAAAGAAAAGCCATTTCCACGTTTAAGAATTAAATTATTTAAAGTTTAAAGTAACCCCTGGAAAGCTTAAAATATAATTAAAAAAGATAAAAGTAATTAAGGATTAGCCCACTTTAAAGAATTAGAAAGAATTATAAGCCTTTATTAGCTTTACAAACTTTTATTACTGTTTTATTAAATACTTTATAAAAATTATAAAACTACTTTATAAACTTACAGGTAAAGGAAAGCCGTTTAAGTGGATTAAAAGATAGTAAAAGGTGTTTAAAGACCTTAAACACGCCTTTATTACCGTATTAATCTTAACTCTCCCTGATTTCTTAAAGCTTTTTTAAGTTAAGATAGACTCCTTAGAGTTTATAATCAGTGGAGAACTTAATTAAGTCTAGGATAATAAGAAACGCCACCCAGTTACCTTCCTATTAAAAGGAATCCACGGCTTAGCTTTATAATATCTAATTTATAATAAGGAATTAATAGTAATTATTTAATGTTTTATTAAATAAGTATTATATTTAAGCAGTATAAAGGAACCAGTTTAGGTTTTTTTAAATTATAATAACCTTTAATACTTTTTAATAAAGGAGCTTAGCTTATAATAAGTATAATAAGTAAAACTAATAACCCTGTTCCACTTTTAAATTTATTATATTAAAGGAAAAGATAATAAGTAAGTTAATACTTTTAATTAAAGATAAGATTATAAAGATATTAATCTGGTCCTAATCCCTATTATTATATTTAATAAAGTAGGGAATAATATATTAGAACACACGTTATAAGTGTTAAATAATTAAATACTAGAATAAATTATTAACGTTTATATAAACTTATAAACAGAGTATAATATCTATTAATAATAACAGGACTTTTAAGTAAGAAGGTTAGTAAAAGGCACATATAAGTATAAATGCCCCTTAGGAGACTTCTTAAGGCACGTGTAAGACTGTAGAAAAGAGTGTTTAAAGCACTTAAACTATAACGAAACTGGTTATTAGCTGGAATAGTTATTAAAAGGTGTAGACGGTGTGTTTAAATTAGAAGTAAGGCTTTAATATTAAGAGAAACTATATATTTATAACCTGGATAAATGGAAGGAGTACATTTAACAGGTTTATAAGTCTTAACTTAAAAGATATATAAGTTAAGTTAAGACCTTTACGTAAACTTAATAAATGTATACTTTCCTGGGAATAAAAGAGCTGGTTAAGGAAGTGGTTAATAACTGTAATATCTGCTATTAGAAGTAAAACCGGCGTTATAAACCTTATAAACTTCTTAAACCACTCCCTATACTATAGGCGTTATAAAGTTCTATCTTACTTAACTTTATTATTAGGATTTTAAAATCTAGGGACCCTGTTATAGGAGTTACTTATAATTAAATCCTTATAATAGTTAACAGATTAATAAAATAAGTTTACTTCTTATTAACCTTAAAAGATATAATAATAAAGTAACTTACTTATATCTTTAAGAAAAAGGTAATTTTATAACACCTTTAATTAGATAATATCGTTACAGATTAAGATAAGCTAATTATGTCGAAATTCTAATAAGGACTAATATAGAGAATGGGTGTAAAGAGTAAGCTTTTAACAGCCTTTTATTTATAAACAGATAATTAGATAGAATAAGTTAATTAAATACTTATAACGTATCTTTAAACTTACATTAACTTTAAATAAGATAATTAGCTTAAACTGTTACTAATAGTACAGATAACTTATAATATAATATTAATTAAGTTAATAAGTGTGTTATTATTTTTCGTTAATTACAGTAAGGAGTTTAAGTTCCATTAAGGCCCACTTATTAACACCCCTTAAGCTACAGTCTATATAAATTAAATATAAGAGTTATATAACTACTTATAAGTTAAATTTAAGTTTACATATAAACGGATAAAGAAATTTACTAATAAATATTAAACTAAATAGTTAATACTTAAGAAAGGACTTTATTATAATAATAAACGAGTTAAGGGATTAACTCTTTAAAAGGGGGACTATGTTTACCTTTTTTCACAAAACCTGTATTTAAAATAACTTAGTAAAAAGCTTAACTTTAAAAGGTATAAACTGTTTTAAATTAAGAAAAAGGTTACTACTTTTAATTACAAATTAAACTTACCTATTAGTATAAAGGTGTGGATTAAGGTTTTTCACGTCTCACTTTTAAAACCTACCTTAAAGGGAGTTCCTTTAGAAAAGAAGGTTAAGGTTAACATTAATAAGGATAAATATAACGTTAAGGAAGTTATAAATTTATAAAAGGGAAAGAACACGTTTAAGTATCTTATTAAGTAGTTAGATTATAGCCCTGAAAGTAACTTATAAGAGTTAGTTAAAAACCTTAAGTGCCTAAACCTAATTATAGAGTTTTATTAAAAGAATCTAAACTAACTAAAACCACTTATAAAGAACGTAAAGTGAAGGTTAAACTAGTTAATATAACCTTAAGGAGGTAAATTAACTAGTTTACTTTAGAAATAGAAAAATAAGATAAAATCTGACATTTAAATTATTAAATTAAAGAGTAAGATTATTATAGGATTTAAAGCCTAGGAAATGGTAGGAAACTCCTTAATAGGTATGGAAGGATATTTATTAGAAACCTTAATTAGGGTTAAAAGGACCTTAGACCTTATAAGGAGGCTAGGCCTTTAAAGCTTTATAAGCACTGTTAAAAAGAAAGTTAGTAAAAGAAATAAACATATTATTATTATATTATAGAATTATAAGAGGAAAGAAGTTATAAATTAAGTTAAGAAAAGGTTATTAGCTATAATAACCCCCTGGAAAAAGAACTAGCAGGTATTCCTGTTAGAAAGCCTCCTTAGTTAAAGGACTCGCTAACTTTAGGAGGAGCAGCCAGACAGGCCTCTTTTTACTCTTAAAAGTAGAGGACCTTTACCTCTTAATTAAATGTAGAAAAAGCTTACTTCTTTATCCTGTAGTGTTAGGTTTTAATCCGTTTAAATTAAGTAACAGCTTTATAAAGCTCTTGGGTTTTTAACTTTAAGTTCCACGTAACAGTGTTATATTTAATGTTAAGATGGCGCGTCTTAAAAAGGAGCTGTTAAAGGAAAGCGTTATTATAACTAAACGTGTTATATAAAAACGAAGCTTTTACTAATAAACATTTAAAATAGTTATCTAATTATATAATAACGAGATAGGAAAGCGATTTTAAAAAATAACGATTATAAGGTGACATTTATAATCTAAAAGTTAAAGTAAAGTCTGTAAGGTTATAGTAATAAGAGGCGTTATTTTTTAAAGTGTACTTTTATACACAGTTAGCAGGTATAATTACGTTAAAAAAGAAGGAACGCTTTTACTAGGGTTTTTTATGGAAAAAGAACGTTAAAGAGAGGGAATTGTGTGACGACCCTATAAGCTGTCACTTAAGCCGGAGCGGCCTAATAAATCCCCTATATAAGGAATAGTGTAAGAAGACAGTATATACGGTATTACACACTGGGCCAGGGGTGTAAAGACTTAAAACCCTTATAACTAACTAGCAGTTACTTAGTTTTAGTAAAAGTACTTACCTATTAAGTATTTATAAGACCTTTAAGTAAAAGGTGCTTAGTAGCAGGTTATTTAGTCTCTTACTAAATAATAGGCCACTAAGTAAGGTATAAAGTACCTCTGGCTAGTTAGTATAGATAGTTATGGTTATGCCTATAACCACTATAAGGGACTCTAGTTCCTTATATTAGTATTTAATTATTCATTTGTGTCCTACTGTTCAGACTCACCTTTACGTATTATAGTAACAGTGACTTACAGTGACATTGAACCCCCCGTTTAGGAGTGCTAGCTTAATAAGCCATCTTCGGAACGCCCTTTACTTATTAGCGTCTTGCCATATGTTCTGTCTTAACCCGCACCAGTCCTCTTAAGGCCTGTGTCGGGTGCAGGTTGTAATACTTTTACATCCAGTTTATATAGACTGTAACTTAAAGGGTGCTAGTAGGTGGGCCTTAACAGAGCTTAGGCTCCTTATTATAGTTAGTAAAGAATAGTGACATATTTATTAACTTAATTAACGTTATGTTATAGGTTATCTACACTATTAGTAGTAATTTAAGTTAATTATCTTATTTAAAGTTAACGTAGGTTTAGAGATACGTTATAAGTATCTGGTTAACTTACTCTATTTAGCCATCTGTCTGTAAGTGGAATGTTATTAAAAGCTTACTTTTCACACCTATTCTTTACATTAATTTTTACTAGAACTTTAACATAATTAGCTTATCTTAATCTGTAACGATATTATCTAATTAAAGGTGTTATAAAACTACCTCTTTCTTAAAGATATAAATAAGTTACTTTACTATTATATCCTTTAAGGTTAGTAAAAAGTAAGCCTATTTTATTAATCTGTTAACTATTATAAGGACTTAATTATAGGTAACTCCTGTAATAGGGTCTTTAAACTTTAAAATCCTAGTAACGAAGTTAAGTAAGATTAAACTTTATAGCACTTATGGTATAAGGAGTGGTTTAAGAAGTCTATAAGGCTTATAACGTTAGTTTTACTTTTTATAGCAGATATTACAATTATTAACCACTTCCTTAACTAATTTCTTTATTCTTAGGAAGGTATACGCCTGTTAGGCCTGTATAAGGGTCTTAGTTTAGCTTATATGTCCTTTAAGTCAAGACTTATAAATCTGTTAAATGTATTCCTTTTATTTATTTAAGTTATAAATGTACAGTTTCTCTTAATATTAAAGCCTTACTTTTAATTTAAACGTGCTATTTACACCTTTTAACAGCTATTCTAGCTAATAACCAGTTTTATTATAGTTTAAATATATTAGGTATTCCTTACTATAATCTTATAAGTGTTTTAAAAAGTCTCTTAAAGGGTATTTATATTTACAGGTTCTTTTTATTAACCTTTTTACTTAAAAGTCTTATTATTATTAATAAATGTTATACTTTATTTATAAGTTTATATAAACGTTAATAGTTTATTTTAGTATTTAATTATCTAACACTTATAATATATGTTTTAATATACCGTTCTTAGCTTTATTAAATATAATAATAGGGATTAGGACTAGATTGGTGTTTTTATGGTCCTGTCTCTAATTAAGAGTATTAGCTTACCTGTTATCTTTTCCTTTAATATGGTAAATCTGGAAGTGGAATAGGGTTATTAATTCTGCTTATTATGCTTATTATAGGTTAAGTTCCTTAATTAAGAAGTATTAAAGGTTATTATAATCTGAAAAGACCTAAACTGGTTTTTCCGTACCACTTAAATACAGTACTTACTTTATAAAGTATTAAATAATTATTATTAGTTCCTTATTATAAATTAAATATTATAAGGCTGGGCCGTAGATTCCTTTTAATAAGAAGGTAATTAGGTGGTGTTTCTTATTATCCTGGACTTAACTGAGTTCTTTACTAATTATAAACTTTAAGGAGTCTGTTTTGATTTAGAAAGGTTTTAAGAAATCAGGAAGGGTTAGGATTAGTGTTATGATAAAGGTGTATTTAAGGTCCTTAAACGCCTTTTACTATCTATTAGTTTATTTAAACGACTTACTCTCTCCTGTAAGTTTATATAGTGGTTTTACAATCCTTATAAAATACCTGATAAAGTACTAATAAAAGTTTATAAAGCTAATAAAAGCTTATAACTCTTTCTAATTCTTTAAAATGGGCTAATCCCTAATTACCTTTATTTTCTCCAGTTATATTTTAAGTCTTTTAAGGGTTACTTTAAACCTTAAATAGTTTAGCTTTTAAATGTAAAAGTGGCTCTTCTTTAAATTTACTATCAGTTTCACCTTTTTAAAAGCTGTTAAAACCTATTATATATGCTTTTAATGTTCTTTTAAAGTTTTAAAATAAATTAAAACGTTATCTAAATATATAAAGATAAACTTATTAAAGAAGGGGTAAAGAATATTGTTAATAAGGCTTTAAAAGGTTACAGGGGCGTTTATTAATCTTATTAGCATGATATAGTATTAGTAATACCTGTTATAAGTCTGGAAAGCCGTCTTATACTTATCCTTTTCCTTTACCCTAATGTGGTTAAATCTTATAGGAAAATTAAAGCTGGAGAATTAATTTACTTTAGTAATCCGCTTTTATATCTCTATAATAAGTGGTAATAAGTAGCGATTTTTAATTATATCCTTATTTAACGTTTAATAATTAATAACTATATATAATTTACCGTCTCCCTTTCTTAGGACGAATAGCACTAAATACCTTATTAGTAACTGGGACTTTATAATAAACCCGTTCTTTAAGTTTTTATTAATATACTCCCTTAAGGCTTTAGCTTATTAAGGGTTTAAATAATAAGGCTGGAAACTGTAAAGCTTTACTCCCGGCTTTAGCTTAATTTTATAGTCTTATAATCTGTGGTCTGGTAGTTATAATATCTTTTTTCAAAACAGGGTGAACTTCCTATACTTAGCAGGTACCTTAGATAAGTCAGTTTCTTCACTTATCTGTAAATTAGCTTCTTACTTTCCTTCACCTTTTAAATTATTATTTAGGTAGTGTAGTAGACCTTTTAATCCTTTAACTGTCTTAGTAAACCTAATTTAAACTACGTTTAGTTTTAAGGGTTTAGTATACTTTTAAGTACTTTGTGTATCTTTAGAGTGGTTTAGTCCCTTTTTAGCTCTCTTTAACCAGTGATCACAGCTGGGGGACTTACTAAAGGTAAAGTGGCTACTCCTCCAGTTAATTATAAGGTTATACTTTTCCAGCTAAGGTAAACTTAAAATTATGTTATAACCTGTAACTGGTATAATATTAAAGTTTATTTATTATCTGTCCCTGTTTATTTTAATTAGGAGTGGTAAGTGGTGGGTAACTTTATTATTATTATATTAATATAGGCCTTCTTCTCCATTTTAAATAGGAATAGCCTTTTTATACTCTTTGTTAGGGAGTTTCCTTTAGTTAACTAATAAGGGGTGTATTAGGTTAGAAGCACTCCCGTTATTAATTACTACTCTCGCCTTAAACGGCCTCCCTTTTCCGTCTGTCACGTTAATATTAATAGAATAATACTTATACTCCTTTAACATTTAAATTATAGTAATTATCTGTCCTTAAAGTCTTATTTAGCCTAACCTTTAAATACCTCTCCTTCTTCTTAAGGTTTTTACTAATTAGTAAATTACTAGTTTCTAGCCCTTTTAAAGGGCCTGTAGCCTTTTCTTAATTCTTTCTGGAAAAACAGGTAATTTTAATAAATCTGGTAATTAACTTTTTTTAAGTTCTTACGTTTTAACGTCCAGTTAACTTTAAACGGTATAATGTTCTAGAAATCTTTAATAAGTTAATAGTATACTTTACAGGACTGGATTACAGTAATGTCTTTTTACTCTTAGATCTGCTGGTAATCTTTTTACTTTTACTATTCTTTAGCTTTTTTATTAAGATGTAATAAGCATGTTATAACTAGGTAGTTATTAAGTAACCCTCCTTGCTAGCATATTATAGGAGTTTAGTTAATTATAGTAACCTTCTACTTATTACTAGATTCTCTTATTAGGGAGTAGGAAACTTAATAATGGTCTGGTTCTAACTTTACCTTAGCGATGGTATAATCCTGTTTTTATACGCTAGGGAAGTGGTTATAAAGAGCCTTAAGTTTATAATACTAGTTAAAAATACAGTTATTATACATATAATTAATCCATAGTATGTCCCTGTAATTAGGGTGGTTAATGTTAACTGTTAATATTACGGTTATAAAGTACGGGACAGGTAAAGTGGCGTTTTATTCCTTTTTTTCCTCCATTTACCTTTAGGTTTATTATTTCTCCTAAATTTCTTCTTAAAACTTAGGTAATAATAGCCTAGTTTATTCTTCTATAAAGTGGCCTTTCTTAATAAGTTAGTGTTTAAGTTAGTTAGTAAAATAAACTTTATTATAAAGTTATAACTTAATTTCCATTACTCTGTCCTTAAACGTTATAATAAGGCCTTTAATTTACAGGTCCTTTATTTTATCCACTAACTTTTAATGTTTTTCCTTTAACTCCTGGACCCTCTACTAGTGTGCTTACTTCGCACTTTCTTAGGGGACCTTTAAAGTGCCGGTTTAAGGCACGTTAGCCTTAATACAGGGTAGCTACCTAAGCTGTCTTTCTTCCTGGGAGGTAAGGGTGCTGATCCACTTAGCGTACTTAAAGTGTTTAAAAGTCTTAAGGGGTATTGTTAAGAAGAACTTCCTTTTCTTTAGTTTAATCCTTTTAATTTGTTCTTTTTTACCTTTTAAGGCTTACTTTACTATTTAAGTGGCCTAGAGGGCTAATTCTTTAACTCCCTTAACCATTTTAATAAGGTTTAAGTTAGGGTCCTTTTTAACCTTCTTTAGTTCCTAGGCTTACAGGGTAAGGTTTTTAAGGCTTATAACAGCTAACTGGAACATCTCTTCTTAAAGTCGGTCTTTTATAACCTATACCTTTAGTAACTTTAAGTTTCCACTTTAAAATCAGTTTATAATAACCTATACCTTTATAACTGACTCTTTTAAGACACCCTTATGGATTAGGTACATTACATCTTAAAATCCCTTCTCTTCTTCCTTATCTCTTAAATTACACTTATTTATCTAAGTGTAATCTTTTTTATTATTTACTATCCTGATATGGATATCTCTAGAGTTAAATCTAATGTGCTTCCCTTTTTCCAAAACGGGTTTCTAACTAACTTACTTTAATAACAGGTATTATTATATTATATAGCCTTTCTTATCGTAGTTAAAGTACTAGACCTGGGACAGGTCTTTAAACTGCTTCTACTGTTACTGCCGTTAAGGCTTATTACGGTTAGGTTAATTCTAGTGGTTTACTATACTAATATCTATTAGTCTAGGGTGATAATTTACTGTAGTTAACTAATTCCCCTTTTTTAATTTACTTAACTGGTAAGGAGTCTGTTCCTTCTAATAGTTCTTCTAATAATAATAATTATAATATTAGTTATCAGCCTTAATAACTATCTTAACTAGCTCCTAAAGGCAATCTGGCCAGTCTTCCCGATAAAGGTCTCTAATAACGTGCTCCTTTAGACTGCTTTAGAATAGTATTATTAAGGCCTTTTAGTTAAGTTTAATTTTTACTGCTTTTAATTTAAAATATGTAAAGAACTTAAGAACTGAGGATATCTGCCTTAAGGTTATAAGGTGTTACTTAGCCTGTCTTAGGGTGTTTAATTCTTTAAACTTAATCTGGAGTTAGTTAATAAAAACGTTAAAGTCGTTAAAAAAGGCCTAAATCTTAGGGGCTTCTTTTTATACTTTATTTATAAAAAGGTCGTTAATTATTTTTACGTGCAATTCGTACCAGTGCGCTATTACTCCATCTAGTAAGGCTTTAATAAACCTAACCTTTCCTTCTTCTTTAAAAAACTGCTTATCGTAATAGGTGATATAGCTTTAGAGTTAGGCTATTTAGGACTTTAGCTGTGTAAAGTCTCCCTTAAAGCGTAATAACAGGGGGAGTTTTACTTATTTCTTTTATAAGCCCTTAAGGTCGTTATTTTCTAGCTTAATAACGTTAAGTCAAGCTTAAAGTTTTTTAATAAGACTGATATGGCTTTTAATGTCTTTAGGGAAAGCTTTATTAAGTTCCTTAACCAGTTTTTACTGGTTAAGGTTTAAGTCTTTAAGGCGTGTGGCTAACTTATTAATAATGGGGAGTTAAGGTTAAGCTTACACCTCCTTAATCTCCTTACCTTTTTTAAAGGTTAATATGTTAGTGGGAGAGAGGTAGTGTTTGGGAATTTAATAAACAGCGTTTAAAACTGTAACGTTAATATCGTATTATAACTTACACCTAACACAGGCCTTAAAAGGATTAATATAAGTTAAGACAGAACATATAATAAGACGCTAACAGGTAAAGGGCGTTCTAAAGATAGTGTGACGACCCTGCAGGCCGTCACTTGGGCCGGAGCGGCCCGACGAATCCCCCGCATAAGGAACAGTGCAGGAGGACAGTACGCACAGTACTGCGCACTGGGCCAGGGGTGCAAAGACCCGAAGCCTCTACGACCAACCAGCAGCTGCTTAGTCTTAGCAGGAGTGCTCACCTACTAAGCATCTGAGAAACCTCTAAGCAGGGAGTGCTTAGTAACAGGTTACTTAGTTCCTCACTAAGTAACAGGCCATTAAGTAAGGTATAAGGTACCTTTAACTAGTTAGTATAAATAGTTATAGTTATACCCATAACCACTATAAGGGACTCTAATTCCTCACGCTAATATTTAATTATTTATTTATATCCTACTATTTAAACTCACCTTTATATATTATAGTGACAGTAACCTACAGTGATATTAAACCCCCCGTCTAGGAGTGTTAGCTTAATAAGCCGTTTTTAAAACGCCCCTTACCTGTTAGCATCCTACTATACGTTCTGTCTTAACCTACACCAGTCCTTTTAAGGCCTGTGTCGGGTGTAGGTTATAATATAATACTAGCGTCTAGTTTTAAACACTGTTTATTAAATTCCCAGACACTACCTTTCTCCCACTAATATGTTAACCTCTGGAACAGGTAAGGAGATTAAGGAGGTGTAAACCTAGCCTTAACTCCCTACTATTAACAAGTTAACTGCACACCTTAAAAACTTAAACCTTAACTAGCAGGGATTAGTTAAGGAACTTAATAAAGCCTTCCCTAAAGACATTAAAAGCCACATCAGTCTTATTAAAAAACTCTAAACCTAACTTAATACTGTTAAGCTGGAGAATAACAACCTTAAGGGCTTATAAAAGAAACGAGTAAAGCTCCCCCTACCATCACACTTTAAAGGAGACTTTACGTAACTAAAGTCTTAAATAGCCCAGCTCTAAAGCTACGTCACCTATTATAATAAGCAGTTCTTTAAAGAAGAAGGAAAGGTTAGGTTTACTAGAGCCTTATTAGATAAAGTGGCTGCTTACTAGTATAAACCTTATATAAAGATAATTAATAACCTTTCCATAAATAAAGCGTGTAAAGAGGCCCCTGAAACTTAAGCCCTTTTTGATAATTTTAACGTTTTTATTAACTAACTCCAGACTGAGTTTAAAGAACTAAACACTCCCCGGTGGGCTAAGTAACGCCTTATAACCCTAAGGCAGACGTCCTTAATCCTTAAGTTCTCCACACACTTTAAATTAAAAGCAGTAAAGATTAAACTCGATTAAAAGGCCTTAATAATACTGTTTTAAAGTGGCCTAAAAAAACACGTTACTGGAGACCTTTACTAAGAAGACCGACCAGACTGCTTATAAGAACTGGTCGAAATAGCTATTAAGGCTAATAACCGGTACTATAATCACCATTATTAAAAGAACTTCTAAAAGGAACAGACCCCTCACCAGCTAAGTAAACCGAAGAAGGGGAACTAGTTGACTATAACAGGTTATCACCCTAGACTGATGGATATTAGTATAATAAACCGTCAGAATTAACCTAACCGTAACAAGCCTTAACAACAGCAGTAACAGAAGCAGTCTAAAGACCTGTCCCAGGTCCAGTACTTTAACTATAATAAAAAAGGTCATATAGCATAACAGTACCTATCATTAAAATAAATTAGCTAAAAGCCTATCCTAAAAGGAGGAAAGCATATCAGGTTTAACTCTAAAGATATTTATGTTAGGATGGCAAGTAACGAAGAAGACTGCACCTAGATAAATAAGTGTAATTTAAGAGACAAAGAAGAGGAAGAACCCCAAGATATAATATACCCAGTCCTTAAGGGTGTCTTAAAAAAGTCAGCCATAAAGGTGTAAGTCATTACAAACTAACTTTAAGGTGGAAACTTAAAACCACTAAAGGTGCAGGTTATAAAAGACCAACTCTAAAAAGAGATGTTCTGGTTAGCGGTTACAGGCCTTAAAAACCTCACCTTGTAAGCCTAGGAATTAAGGAAGTTTAAAAAGGACCTTAACTTAAAAATCACCAGGATGGTAAAAGGAGTTAAAGAATTAACCCTCCAAGCCACCTAAATAGTAAAGTAAACCTTAAAAGGTAAAAAAGAGTAAGCTGAGAGAATTAAATTAGAGAAACAAAAGTTCTTCTTAACAGTACCCCTTAAGACTTTTAAACACTTTAAGCACGTTAAGTGGATTAGCACCCTCACCTCCCTAAAAGAGGGATAGCTTAAGTGGCTGCCCTGTACTAAAGCTGGTGTGCCTTAAACCAGTACCTTAAAGGTCCCCTAAGAAGGTATAAAGTAAGTACACTAGTGGAGGGTCTAGGAGTTAGAGGAAAAGTATTAGGAATTAGTGGATGAAATAGAGGACCTGTAAGTTAAAGGTCTTACTATAACGTTTAAAGATAAAGCGGTGGAAATTAAGTTAAAACTTTATAATAGAGTTTATTTTGCTAATCAGCTCGAACATCAACTTGTTAAGGAAAACCATTTCGTGGAAGAACAAGCTGGGTTACTGTTACCTAAGTTCTAAAAAGAAGTTTAGGAGAAATAACGTATATAAAGGTAAGTGGAAGAAGAGAAAGAATAAAGCGCCACTTCCCCTGTTCTATACTCTATAACTGTAACACCTATAATTAACATTAACCACCCTAATCACAGAGATATATTATAAATCGACTGCGTGTATAATAACTGCGTTTTTAACCAGTATTATGGACCTAAGGCCCTTTATAACCACTTCTTAAGCACACGGAAACGGGATTACGCTGTCGTTAAAGTAGAGTTAGAACCAGCCCATTACTAAGTCTCCTACTTCCTAATAAGAGAGTCTGGTAATAAGTGGAAAGTCACCGTGGTTAACTAGGCCCCCGCCACGTGCTGGTAAGGAGGAGTGCTTAATAACTACCCTGTTATAATATACTTATTACATCTTAACGGAAAAGCTAGAGAATGGTAAAAACGGGAAGATTACCAGCGGATTTAAGAGTAAAAAGACATTACTGCGATCTAAGCTTATAAAGTGTATTATCATCTTATTAAGGATTTTAAAAACATTATACTGTTTAAAGTTAACTGGACGTTAAGGTGTAAGAACTTAAGAAAGGTTAATCGTTAGGTTTACTAAAGCTGCCTGTTTTTCTAAAAGGAATTAGGAAAAGGCTGTAAGCCCTTTAAAAGGGCTGGAAACTAATAGTTTACTAGTTAGTAAAAACCTTAAGAAGAAGGAGAGGCACTTAAAGGTTAGGCTGGATAAGACCTTAAGGACAGATAATTGTTATAACTTAGATGTTTAAAGAGTATGAGTATTATTCCGTTAATATCGACATAACAGACGGAAAAGGGAGGCCATTTAAGGTAAAAGTAGTAATTAATAGCGGGAGTGCTTCTAACCTAATACACCCCTTATTAGTTAACTGAAGGAAACTCCTTAACGAAGAGTATAAAGAGGTTATCCTTATTTAAAATGGTAAAGGAGGCCTGTACCAGTATAATAACAGTAAAGTCACCCACTACTTACCACTCTTAATTAAAATAAACAGGGATAAATAATAAGTAAACTTTAACGTTATATTAATTATAAGCTATAACATAATCCTAAGTCTACCCTAGCTAGAAAAGTATAACCTTGTAATTAATTAAAGGAGTGGCCACCTTACCTTCAGTAAGTCCCCTAGCTGTGATCACTATTTAAAGAAAGTTAAAAAGACATTAAACTATTTTAAAGATGCATAAAGCATTTAAAAGCACGCTAAACCCTTAAAACTAAATACAGTTTAAGTTAGGTTTATTAAGACAGTTAAAGGATTAAAAGGTTTACTATAATACCTGAATAATAATTTAAAAGGTGGAAAGAAGTAAGAAGCTAATCCATAAGTAAGTAAAGAAGTTAACTTATTTAAAGTACCTATAGAATATAGGAAGTTTACCCTGTTTTAAAAAAAGATACCATAATTACCAGACTATGGATTATAAAACCACGAAATTAAGCTAAAACCAGAAGCGAAGCTCTGCAGCTTCCAGCCTTATTACTTAAACCCCCAGCAGGTTAAGGCCTTAAGGGAGTACGTTAATAAGAACCTAAAGAACAGGTTTATTATAAAATCCCAGTCACTAGCAGGATATTTAATACTATTTGTCTTAAAAAAGGGAGACGGCAAACTACATATAATCGTTAACTACTAAACGTTAAATAAAGATACGATTAAGAATCGCTACTTATTACCACTTATTACGGAAATGTAAAAACGGATTATTAAGGTAAACTGGTTCTCTAACCTTAATTTCCCCATAGGGTTTAACTATGTTAGAGTGAAAGAGGAGGATAAGTATAAAACGGCTTTTCAGACTTATAATAAGCATTACCAGTACCGTGTCATACTAATGGGATTAATAAACACCCCTGTAACTTTCTAAGGCCTTATTAACAGTGTTCTCCGCCCCTTCCTTAATAAGTTTATCTTTATATATTTAAACGACGTTTTAGTTTATTTTAAAACTTTAAAAGAATATTAAAAGTATATATGACAGGTTTTAACAGCTTTTAAAAAGGTGAAGCTAATAGTAAACTTAAAAAAGAGCCACTTCCACATTTAGGAATTAAACTATTTAAGGTTTAAGGTAACCCTTAAAAAGCTTAAAATGTAATTAGAGAAGATAAAGGCAGTTAGGGATTAACTTACTTTAAAGAATTAAAAAGAGTTATAAGCCTTTATTAACTTTATAAACTTTTATTACTGTTTTATCAGGTACTTTACGAAAATCGTAAAACCACTTTATAAACTTACAGGTAAAGGAAAGCCATTTAAGTGGACTAATAAACAGTAAAAGGCGTTTAAGGACCTTAAGTACACCTTTATTACAGTATTAGTCCTGGCCCTCCCCGATTTCTTAAAGCCCTTCTAAGTTGAGACAGACTCTTTAAAGTTCGTAATTAGTGGAGAACTTAACTAAGTCTAGGATAATAGGAAACGCTACCTAGTTACCTTTTTATTAAAAGGGATCCACGGCCCAGCCTTATAATACTTAATTTATAATAAGGAATTAATAGCGATTATTTAATATTTTATTAAGTAGGCACTGTACTTAAGCGGTATGGAGGAACTGGTCCAGGTCTTCTCAGATTATAACAACCTCTAATACTTCCTAACGAAGGAGCTTAACCCATAACAGGCATAGTGGGTAGAATTAATAGCCCCGTTCCACTTCCAGATCTATTATGTTAAAGGAAAAGATAATAGGTAAGCTGACGCTTTTAGTTAGAGATAAGACCATAAGGATGCTAATCTAATCTTAGTCCCTGTTACTATATTTAATAAAGTAGAGAATAGCACCTTAGAACATACGCCGTAAGTGTCAGATAACTAGATGTTAAAATAAACTATTAACGTCTACATAAACTTATAAATAGAATATAACATCCATTAATAATAACAGGACTTTTAAGTAAAAAGGCTAGCGGAAGGCACTTATAAGCATAAGTGCCCCTTAGAAGACTTCTTAAAGCACGTATAAGATTATAGTAAGGAGTGCTTGAAGTATCTAAACCACGGTGAAACTGGCTGTTAGCTGGAATAGCTGTTAAAAGGTGTAAACAGCACGTTTAAACTAGAAGTAAAGCTTTAATATTAAAAGAAACTATATATTTATAACTTAGATAAGTGAAAGGAGTACGTTTAACAGGTCTATAAGTCTTAACTTAAAGGACATATAGGCTAAGCTAAGACTCTTACATAAGCCTAGTAAGCGTACACCTTCCTAGGAATAAAGAAGTTAGTTAAGGAAGTGGTTAATAACTGTAACGTCTATTACTGGAAGTAGAATCGACACTATAAGCCTTATAGGCTTCTTAAACCACTCCTTATACTATAGGCGCTATAGAGTTTAATCTCACTTAATTTCGTCACCAGGATCCCAGAGTCTAAGGACCCTGTTATAGGAGTCACTTATAACTAAATCCTTATAATGGTTAACAGATTAACGAAATGGGCCTACTTTTTACTAACCTTAAAGAACATAATAGCAGAGTAACTCACTTATATCTTTAAAAAAGAGGTAGTTTCACAACACCTTTAGTTAGATAACATTGTTACGGATTAGGATAAGCTAATTGTGTTAAAGTTCTAATAAGGATTAATGTAAAGAATAGGTGTGAAGAGTAAGCTTTTAACAGCATTCCACCTACAGATAAATAGCTAAATAAAGTAAGTTAACTAAATACTTATAACGTATCTTTAAGCCTATATTAACTTTAAATAAGATAATTAGCTTAAGTTATTACTAATAGCACAGATAACCTATAATATAATACCAGTTGAGTTAATAAGTATGTCACCATTCTTTACTAATTACAGTAAGGAGCTTAAACTCTGTTAAGGCCCACTTACAGGCGCCCCTTAAGCTGTAGTTTGCGTAAACTGGATATAAGAACTATATAACTACTTATAAGCTAAACTTAAGTTCACACGTAAATAAATGAAGAAGTTTACTAATAAACATTAAACCAGATAGCTAATACTTAAGAAAGGACTTTATTATAATAGCGAATAAGTTAAGGGACCGACTTTTTAAGAGGGGGATTACGTTTACCTTTTTTTATAAAACCTGCATTTAAAACGGCTTAATAAGAAGCTCGACTTTAAAAGGTACAGACCGTTCCAGATTAAGAAAAAGGTCACCACCTTTAATTATAAACTAGACCTACCCACTAGTATAAAGGTGCGGATTAAGGTTTTTCACATCTTACTTTTAAAACCTGCCTTAAAAGGAGTTCCTCTGGAAAAAAAGATTAAGATTAACGTTAACAAGGACAAGTATGACGTTAAAGAAGTTATAAATTTATAAAAGGGAAAGAACACGTTTAAATATCTTATTAAATAGTTAGATTATAGCCCTGAAAGTAACTTATAGGAGCTAGTTAAAAATCTTAAGTGCCTAGATCTAATTACAAAGTTCTACTAAAAAAATCCAGATTAATTAAAACTAATAATAAAAACTAGAAATAAGATAAGATCTGATATTTAAATTACTATACTAAAGAGTAAAACTATTATAAGATTTAAAACCTAAGAAGTGGTAAGAAACTCCTTAATAGGTATGGAAGGACATTTATTAAAACCTTAACCAGGGTTATAAGGACCTTAGACTTAATAAGGAGGCTGGGCCTTTAAAGCCCTTAAAGCTCCACTAACGCCGTTAAAAAGAAAGTTAGTAAAAAAAACAAACGTATTATCGTTACATTATAGAACTATAGGAGGAAAGAAGTTATAAACTAAGTTAAAAAGAGGTTGTTAGTTATAATAATCTCCCGGAAAAAGAACTGGTAGGCGTTCCTGCCAGAAAGCCTCCCTAGTTAAAAGACTTACTAGCCTTGGGAGGAGCAGCCAGACAGGCTTCCTCTTATTCCTGGAAACGAAGGATCTCTGCCTCCTAACCAAACGTAGAAAAAGCTCGCTCCTCTGTACGACGGCGCTGGGTTTTAATCCATTTAAGTTAAGTAACGGCTTTACAGAGCTTTTGGGTTTTTAACTCCAAATTCTACGTAACAGCGTTATGCTCCACGTTAAGACGGCGCTTTTTAGAAAGGAGCCATTAAAGGAAAACGTTACTGTAACTAAACGCGTTACACGAAGACGAAGCTTTTATTAGTAAATATTTAAAGTAACTGTCTAATTATACTATAACGAGACAGGAAAGCGATTTTAAAGAATAACGACTATAAGGCGACATTTGCGATTTAAAAGTCGAAGTAAAGTCCGTAAGGTTACGACGACGAGAGGTACTGTTCTTTAAAGTGCGCTTTTACACACAGTTAGCAGGTATAGTTACGTTAAGAAAGAAGGAACGCTTTTACTAAGGTTTTTTATAGAAAAAGAACGTTAAAGAGGGGGAATTATGTAACAACCCTACAGGCCATCACTTAGGCCGGAGCAGCCTAATAAATCCCCCGTATAAGGAATAATATAGGAGGACAGTACATATAGTACTACGCATTAGGCCAGGGGTGTAAAGACCTAAAGCCTTTATAACTAACTAGTAACTGCTCAGTCTTAACAGGAGTGCTCACTTATTAAACATCTAAGAAACCTTTAAGTAGGGAGTACTTAATAGCAGGTTACTTAATTCCTCACTAAGTAACAGGCCATTAAGTAAGGTATAAGGTACCTCTGGCTAGTTAGTATAGATAGTTATAGTTATGCCCACAACCACTGTAAGGGACTCTGGTTCTTTACGCTAATATTCAATTATTCATTTGTGTCCTACTATTCAGACTCACCTCTATGTATTATAGTGATAGCGACCTACAGTGACATTGAACCCCCCGTCTAGGAGTGCTAGCTCAATAAGCCGTCTTCGGAACGCCCCCTACCTGTTGGCGTCCTGCTATACGTTCTGTCTTAACCCACGCCAGTCCTCTTAAGGCCTGTGTCGGGTGCAGGTCGTAATAGATAGCTTATTAAGTTAACACTTTTAGACGGGGGGTTTAATATCACTATAAGTTACTGTTATTATAATATATAAAGGTGAGTTTAAACAGTAAGATATAAATGAATAATTAAATATTAGTGTGAGGAATTAAAGTCCCTTATAGTGGTTATAGGTATAATTATAACTATTAATACTAGCTAACTGGGAGGTATTTTATACCTTGCTTATAATGTTATAAGTGCTTATTATGTGAGCATTTTGCACCGCGCGAGCGTTTTGCTTGTAAGGTTTCCCCTGCTTGCGATGCAAGCACTTAGTATGCTGCGAGCAGCACCTTACTGGTTATAGGGGCTTCGGGTCTTTACACCCCTGGCCCAGTGCGCCTGGACGGTGTACACCGTCTTCCCGCACTGTTCCTTCTGCGGGGGATTTATCGGGCCGCCCTGGCCTAAGTGACGGCCTGTAGGGTCGTCATAGAGGGTTAGTAACATAGTCTAAAGGCAGCGTTAATACTGTTCTAAGCCCTGGAGGTAGCTAAGCCTATAAGGACGTCGTGACGATATATGAAAAGAGGTAAAGAGAGTGATAATCGGCGCTATGGTAGTGATAAGGAAAATTAACCGCACTGTAGAGTGCAGAAGAAATAGATCATAATATTTTCCGACCCTCCCCGGTGATTCGAGTTGTGGTTGATTTTTCGGCCCGTCAGCTGGTTCCGAAGATGCTGCCGGTTTTCCTTTCTCCAGGGCTTGCACTTCGAAAATGTCGATGAAGACAATTTGTAGGTGCAGGTGTTAAGTGCTTCCTCGACGTCATCCGGTGAGCCTAATAGTCCTAGATTGCCGTTCTGCTGAAGAAGATTAAGGAGCTTTGGCTCTTTCCCAAGAGAACCGCAACCCCAGTTATCGTGCTTAGATCCCTAGGCATAAAGCTGCTCCTGAGGTTAGTGGAAAAGGCCAACACCACAGCAGACACTGTCATGATAACCAAGATGCCGGATATTAAATGCGACGTAAAGTCCTGTGCTATTAGCCGCTTCCTCTCTATAAGCGTAACACCTGTGGAATCGCTTGTCTGCTGTTCGTGTGGAACGTTTCACTAAGGGTACGGAGCTTATGGGAGCAGCGGAAGTGCAGTTGCAAAGTGACTTGATTAGGTAGAAAGGGTGGGAGCGAAGCTCCCAGACTAAATATAAAAGAGAGCTCCCTATGTGTAAGGAGAGCATATGACGAAAGGCTCCTACGCTCCAGCCTAGCCTGGAGCGGTAAAGCGCCTGCGCGCCTGAGCGCCAAGAACTGCTGCTGCAGTTCGACAGTTCGGAAAAAACGTAGCGAATAGACACTGGTGCCGACGTTCGGTAGAACCGGGTTATGCTGTTGACGAGTAACTCTGAGGTGACAAGGTCGGACGGCCAAGTCTGGTTGTGAGGAATGGCCGGGCTACCCACACCCAATAACCCCAGCTCGCTCCGACGTATAAGGTTGATCTCCCAAGACATCGCAGTCCAGGCTGACCAGTAGAATGGCACCGAGATCTCGCTGCAGTTATCGCGTACTTCTCGGATCACCATGGGCTCTCCCTTGGTAACCCTGACTTCGAGTTTGCAAAGACGAAATTTGGGTACACAAAATACCGCTGGAGTCGCATTCCCCCCAACGGGAGAGCCAGTGGTATCAAAAGGAGTCATGCCGAGGAGTGTTTTTGGGCCTGGCGTGCTGCACCCTTCGTTCAGGTATTGACAACTGGGTCTCTGGTAGATGGTCTCATTCGATTTCTTTGCAATATCGGCGAAGATGAATTGGTATTCAGTGAGGTTTTCGGAGGCTTGGAACCAACGACGACAAACCACCGAGCACGTAGATGACTGCACCGTCAGATTTATGCGGTAATCTGGATCTGAATCGCCGAGAACGGTATTTGGCGGACTCGGTATCCACGGAGGTTCACATTCTGGTTCAACTATAACGCCGTCCACCACTGCCTGTAACGGAACATCATCGGGCAAGCCGGGAGCGCGAAACGGCCGATACCCACACCCGTTCATCGCGCCAGGCGGATCCGTTTGGTTTCCTGTCATAATGCCGCCTGCGTTGATCGCTGCTCCCGTTTTTCGCTCTGCGATGCCGTCATAGATGGTCGAAAAATCGAACTTTGTCTCGAACAACGATCGGAACCCCGTCCTGCCGGACTGTAACCTGTTGGGGCGAAAGAAGGCCAGTCGACACAGGCACGAGGACTCTCATGACAATTCCAATGCTGGATACTACCGCCACCAGATAGTGACGCCGCTTGAAGGCGCGAAGGGGCTCCATTAAGGAGAAATCAGATGCGTAGTCCAGCAGGAGGGTTTCCGATGCGCTAGCATCCTGGCCACGCGCCAGAATTATCCACGGCATATTTCGGTTGGCTTGGAAGTCAACCCTGGCCCACAGAGCGGCAATAACGGCGAATACCGCCGTCGGACCAAATGTCCACAGATAGTACAAGGCACTCGTATCTCCGACGTCGGCGATGCCTTGAGAGTCGACGGACACGCTGTGCAGTGACTCGATTACTATTGCCATGATCATAAACAGTACGGCAAACGCAAGGAGGGTCGACCAGCGAAGATAGAACGGCTGCCATTACGGTGGTTTCGAGCTTGATGTGCCATCTGATGGTTGTGATTGTGTCGTCGATGCAGCTTCGTTGCGCTGATCGTCCTCGTTGGTAACGGTGATCTGATCGGTTCCGTTTTTAGAGGCGATGGGTAGATCGTCATCGTTCGAAGTCAGCTGCGCTGCCATAACTGCAAGTACCTAGAATTGGACACGAGTCTTTTTGGTCTCTGGTGTCTCAAGCTTTCTTGATACTTCTCCAGGATGCCGTAGGTGAGTTTGGGAAGGCAGGTTGCCAGGACCACTCAACCTTTTGACCATGTCGGAATCGTGCCTCTCGGAGCGCTCGAGTACTATCGTGCGAATAAATAGCGGCAAAATGCAAATGAAGCCCTGTTTGTTTTATGACTCATGTGGGTGATCAATCGGAATGACAAGTTTGGTGCGAGGTTACTTCATCCACTAACGGAGGTATGTGGCGCTGGTGGGCGCCGATGGCTTACATTCAGCTCGCTATATCTGGGCAAAACAGGCAACTCACAGACGCGAATACCAAATGGAGCCGTGTGATTTTCCCAGGCTGGTTCCCCTCGCAAGGCGTCCCAGTCCTAACTCCGAGTGATCTGATAGGGTTTTAAGTTCAGGAGATGCTCCACAGGTCGCGGGGGTAAGGCATTGCTGGCAGATTTTGGGAGCTTGATGCATTATTGTGCGTCAGCTGAGTCCCGTTGTATGTTCCTCTTCGGACTTAGTTGAAGATTTTTGACCATTCCGGAGGAAGCCTCACCCTCCAAGTACTAACATCGTCCCAACCTAGGTACTTATCCAGTGCAATTTCAGTGGGTTGGTTTAGACACCTAGGTAGGTATTGAAGCCTCTCTCTAGAGTCGGTGCTGATTTGGGTGGACAGGTTTCCAAGGCGCTTTTAACATGGCGAACCCGACATCTACTTCTAATGGTGCTAGCAATTTGGCCCCGCTAACCACAAGCTTTACACCTCCTTCCTCTTGCGTTACTCGCCGTGTGAACAGCGATGCATGGCACGAAGGCTGCTGGCTTCATTCATGGATGTACACCGGTAACAGCTCCAACTGTCTCCCCAAGGGGTGTACAGTGGGACGCTACTAGTGTTACTCGCCCGGTGTGTGTCCTAACGGCTATACGAAATCATCAAGGGGTCGAATTGGACCTAACCTGTCCGCCGCTATCTGCTGTCCGAGGTAAGGCACACCTTGATATACGGCCTATACACATGAACTTTTGCTTCCACTAACCGACCCATCCAATGTGCAGCAACTATACGCTTATTGACGACCGCTCCATAACGCAGTATATGAGCTGATGGATTTATAAAGAATTTACCTCGCTAGAAATTCAAGCGATTTAGGAATATGCTTAATATAGTAGATATTCAGCCGATCGAAAGAATTCCGTAAGAGGAGGAAAACAAGCTTTAATGCTAAAACACTAAGACCTAGGGAGTGTGTCACAGAATCCAGCACTTACGATAGTTTTAATTTTTCCTCCCTTCTACTTCAATAGCTATACCGATTAATTCCATCCTCTGAGACAACAATAAAGGGAGCACCTGTCCCTTGGCTTACGCTCTCAGAATCGCTGCATTAATAGAACACCAAGAAGCTCTCTTTTTCCACTCATTAAATTAATATCATTCTTTCTACCAATTTGCTGCAATACTGCAATAGCTTATGTATATTACTACTTGAAATCACATTACTATTGTCGCTTTATATAAACCTTAGATGCAATTTAAAACTGTTGAGATATAACATCTGAAATCTGCAGTGCGTACCCTATACCTTGTAAAGTGTTCGAGATCCTCGAGCTGCTAGCTCCTCTGTGACAAGCTATATCAGTACATTACTAAAAGTAGAACGTTATGCAGTTAAGCGGCTGCACTGTTGCTGCTCTGTATCTACAGCTCAAGCCACGCAACGTACTGTAACAATTCTCCGACTTATTAGCCTCGATTGGTCACTTGCACATAACCTCCATCAGCCTCAGACCTGCAATCTGTCTTCACTTTAGTTTATACCAGTGCTTTTAAAGCATGCCATAACAGGTTATAGCTGCACCAACAGTAAAATTTAAAACCTTAAATTACTTTTCTAATTATTATTTTCTTATTAATTTATATAAAGCAAACTGTAGCCTTTGCCAGCTGAACTGGCTACGTCAGTTCAGCTCCCCTGAGCTCTTATCCAGCTGGTTAGCTACACTTTCTTCCTGTACATTACGGCCTTCGGCCAGAACCCCTTCTTTCTAATAGAAATTAATAGTATTAAATGCGCGACCTATCATACTATACACTCAACTAAGCTCCAGAGTTTCCTGTCTAAACCGTAGCGCCACATTTTCCTCAAAGTCCCTCTTTTTGCAATGCCAGCCTGCATACCCTAACCGCTTATAGCTATGCTCGGCACCCTCAACCCGCTTTAAAAGCAACCCTTCACAGTTATCGTCATGCTCCCCAATCCCTCGGTTGCTCCGCCGCACGAGGAGAAACGAAAGTGGACCTTGTTCATCTGCGGCGTATTCCTCAGCGTCGAGTAAGACAGAGCTTCGATTCCATGTCCCCACAGGCTCTCCGCTCCTCTCCTCTGCCAAAACAAAGTGATGTCCACCGCCAAATGCGGGAACCTTGAGCCAATTGCAATCGAGGAGTCTCCCTTCCATCTGAAGGACTCCTTCTCCCACAGCTTCGTATTCTGACGGCTCCTCCCCCTCCGCCGCAGGATCAAGAACAAGTCTCACTTTCTTAATGTTAATCTCAATCGACTCCGAGTTCAAATCATATTCCTCCTCATCAGTTCCGCTCGTATCACCGAAGCATGCTCCGTCCACCGCAGCCCAGGACCAAGAAGGGGCCCGCTGGCTGCCTGTCGGGCGCGGGCGCGGCGATATCCGAGCCGGAGGGACTTTTCAGCACAGCCCGTCGGCTAGAAAAGCCTCCCAGGCCCCCACAAGGTAGCGTCCCAGTCCATCTCCGTAGCACGCAGAGTACTCTCTCGCGAGCGCTGCAATGGCGGGCATCTTATCGCTGGGGTTGGTGAGTCTGCGGCGACAGTAGTTGTCTACGGTGTGCAGCCAGGCCCGGTTGGTGCCAGCGGGCGTAATGGTGTTCGGGGGCGGGTCGGTGTAGATGGGGAGGCTGCGGGGCGGTTCGGATGGCCCGAGAGGTGGGAGGATAAGGAGGGCTGTGTATGGGGAGACGCTTCGTGCCGGGGATGCGGATGGAAAGGTTGCGCTTTCCTGGGTTTCGCTGCTGGCCGCCTCGCTGTATACCGGCGCAATGATGAAGCCGTTCTCCGGGACTACAAGATGCTCGCTAAAGTTGTGGTTGAGATGGAGTGCGGCGGCTGTGCCAGACACTGATACCAGAGCATGATTCGTCCCAGCAGCTACCAGTCTTCTCGCCTGTTGGAGCATGCCTTTGAGATGGTCCGAGAGTAGTTGTAGGCCCAGTGAATCTGGTCCGGAGTCGTTCCACATCCTTCGCTTTGGGAAGGTCAGAGGCTGATTGTGGTCGGGGTGACAAAAAACGTTCCCGTCGGTCAGCATGTCGTCGCTGCGTATGCATCGGAACGTCATGCCCCCGGTAGATGGAAAGGTCAGGATTCTGTTGCAAAGTAACTCCTCCTGAAGAATCCATCCCCTCGAAGCCGCAGCCTCATCCCGCCAGCTGTAATACCAGGAAGGATCTCGGAGCTCATGCAGAATAATCTCATCCGTTTCCACGTGGTTCTGATAATCCGAACCTTGGGGAAACGAAACGAAAGAAACCTTGATGAATCCGATGTCTATATGAGGCCCAGTGTTGTCTTTGGGCGTCTCCTCTTGACGGGATAATATATTAGGGTCTGAGTACAGCCACTGCGCGAGCTTGGGAAGTCGACTGCTCCCAAGAAACCCCTCATCCACCGAGGTCGTGCCTGATGGCTGGATTACAAGCTGAGCATTGCCGTAGTAGAGGTGCATGGCGCGAAGCTCCCTTGATTTGCCCGCTTCATCGCCCTGCTGGATGCACAACGTATCGGCCCACAGATCCTGCAGACCCAGCCCTCGGCATACTCGTACTGCGTCTCGAAATGCCGGCGGGAGACTATCAAGCGGCAAGCTGTCCGTGGAGAGACGGCGCCCGAGCCGTGCAAATTCGTCCTGCAGACCCCGCCGTGTACCCCACGAGTAGGACAGACATGCGTACGACCCACGCTCGCCTGGGACCGTTGCTCGCAGCACGACGCGCGTGGAGCCATCCTCCACATCAAAGAGGCGGAGCAACCTGGTGGGCAGCTCGACAGCAGTGTTGGGACTGCAGAGCGAATGGTGCTGGGTACAGTCAGAAAGCCATTTCCGTGCCAGGTCGGCGCTGAATCCGCCTGCATGTTCAGAAAACGCGGGGTCGGGGGGGCCAGGTGATGCGAAAACCTCACTGGCGGGTCCACCTGGGCGAGCCGCAGCGCCAAGCCGGAGAGTGAAATGGGTGAAGCCACCACCGGTGCTTGCAAGGCAATCAATCCTGATGATGGCCAACTTTTCGGGACGGATATTCTGGCTTTTTAGAAAACGGATCGTGATGCCTATGTTTGTGATCCGTTCTTGGGTTGACTCAAGGTCGCGGAGCCGAAGCGGATCTTTGCCGCCGTCCCGGTCAGAACGAGGTGCTTTTAGCTCGTTGCTGAGGAGTTGGCACCACTCGCAAGTTTGAGCCTGCGAGTAAAACTGGTGCGACGGAATATCGTAAGCGATGGACTTGTAGGGGATCCCAAAATCGATATAATGGAGGGAGGTTGCAAGAGGCCGAGGAGCTACTCAAGGAGATGCTGGAGATATGTGCTCGAGTATACGGCCATGATAACCCATGGACCCGGGGCATGGCAGAGGAACTGTTAGCTTGCCAGGAGAAAGGCACACCTCCTCCATAGGCGGCACACCGTTAATTTTTGGCAAAGAATGATTGACTTGCTAGCTTAAATCACAGTTAACACGTATCACGACTAGACGGAGACAAAAGGCTGATGTTCCGACAGCTTAACATGGGGACTGGTGGTGCCACTTACCAGTTATGATGCCCATGGACTGAACGCTAGACTTATCTGGTGGAACTGAATACCTTTGTTAGCTCACCCCACACTGCTTTACACATACACCAACCCCCAGGATGCTCTCTGCCCTTGGGCTGTCTTCGAGCCACGTCATGTGGTCGAGATACGAAATAGGAAACTTCGTGCGCCCAGATTTTTCGCACATAACAGCGGTTGGAGATGGCCCCGTAAGTATGCATGAGACCATTGCGGTGCTGATCCTCGGGGACCCAGTGATAAAGCCGCTCTTTGACTCCGGCACGGCTTATACAGCAGCCGCGTATAGGGTTCCCTAGCTTAGGAAAGAATCAAGGAAAGCTCAGGACAAATCAGCCACAGCTCACCCAAGCTCATCCCAGTTCAGGATTTCGAGCGAAAAAGGAAATTTCGTTACCCGGATTCGTCGCAGACTACCAGGCTATTGTTAAACGCTTGGGGTCGCTCTCTTAGAAGATTTTGCTAAACAACATTTTGCCTGACTTTTATGAATAGGATGCTGCTAAATAGACCTCATTACCTTACTCTAGCTCGGTAATGATAGACCCTTGAACGATCCGTTGCCCCAGCTGTAATCGTGTTTCGTCCAGCTCTTGCCTATGTAGGCTCGGGAACTGATTTTATAGTCATCTTGAACGTTGCTCGAGCTCCTCTCCCAAGACTTACGCAAGGGTAAATTTTCCCGAATTTGAAATACCCAGACCAACCTGCGCCTCCTTTTTCGTCCGCCGCTAGATGGCTGTTAGTTCTTCTTTCGTAGTGGTCGGTGGGTGGGAGAACAAGTTGCATACCAACCCTAAGCTCCTTGCCATTCTTGAAACACTTCACGCTTTCGCCATCCGAGGTTATACTGATTTCCAGCTCGGCGCCACTCACAAGCTCGGGTCCCTCCCGAATTCCAGGTCGCGAGGAAGAATCCTTCACATCGATAGGTAAGGCAACGAGATAGCCGGATTTCGTGTCGTTGCACAGGATGTCACCGTCCTTGTCATACCCCCAAGATCCGTAAAATAACCCAGAAAAATTGCCACTCTGCATTCGCTCTCCGCAGAGCCCAAAGGCGAAGTACCTACGTGGTTTAGAAGTGAGCCAAATTGGTAAATGATAACTTAGCAGGAATAGGAAGCTTTCCACCTACCCACTACAACTCAGGATTTCGACCGTTAACTTCGAAGTTTGAGCATTTGGTAGAAATGGGTGTGATGTTCGTAGGCAAATGTCCTCAGTTCTCTTATTAGCGATCTCGTAGGTTATCACATCTAAATGAAGGGGTTAGCGAGAGCTCGGCCCCGAATGACATGTCGGGTGATACGGTACCTAGCATTTCATTGCTGACTGTATACTCGATGTCGCCCGAGCACTCGTCAGGAATTCGAAATGACGATTCGCTCGAGGTGATTTTCTCTGTTCTGGTATGAAGCTCAGCTGCCCACGCTGGAAGAGATGGAGGCCGCACCCGCCATCTCGTAAGCCAACTTGCAATACTCCAACCGTCCATATCCGGATTAGTGAGCTTGGGCTGGATCAAATTGGGCCAGTGGTCTTGAAGTGTCGCTTCCAACTTTTGTCGCAAGTCATCCATGTCCAGTCGAGCGAGAACTGCCAGTTCAAAATGACCGAGATGCTTGACAAAGGTGACCAACTGCTCCTCATTACCCTGGAAGGCACCTATTGCCCCCTTCAAGTATCCCTGCATAGCTTCAATGCTTCCGAGACACCGAAGTCGCGCCAAATCCAGTGGGGCTGTCTCTATGGTCCATTGGAAATGGCCAGTGAAGAGCTTCGGCAGCCGCACGTTGACGTCTCTCCAGGCCGGATTCTCGAAAACAAAGTTGAGGAAGCTTCGGCTAGACTTCTCATCCGTGCTGAAATGGAATAGCAATAAGCTTCTAGTTGTATTCTGATTGGCAAGTGCAAGAAGCAACTCCTTCTCTTCATCCCTCACATTTCCGGTCCTGGCAAGGATGATCTCAGCAGCACCAACGGCAGAGTATGCACAAGCCATCATGAGAGGCGTCCGCCCTATCGCATCTTTGTCTTCCAACCTGGTCCCGTTGTCAACAAGATGTTTCACGATGCTGTTGGACTTCGCTGACATGGCGGCGATGTGTAAGAGTGATCTTCCCTGAGAATCTTTGACCAGAAGGACCGCTTTGTTCTCGGTAATTTTCTTGACTGCTTCAAGGTCGTTCTCGGTCACAGCGCGGTGCGCGAGTGTGCTCCCGTCGCTGAGCTTCGTCACCAAGCTGTCGGGGTTCATCTTGTCTAGCATGGCGCTGAGGAGGCTTGATCGCGTCTTGACGAAGACCACATCGCGGTTCGACTCGGCAAATACATAGTCTAATGGTGTTCGGTTAAAGTAGTCGGGGCGGTCTGGCAAGGTATCAACCGAGTTGATCAGGGCCTTGCAGATCTTCAGGTTTGCGTTACCAATGGCAATGTGCAATGCCTGTCTGCCCCATATGTCGGTCTCGGTAGGGGCTTTGGGGCGCGTACCCTTATCGTTTTCGAACCGGCTCTTCGGCAGCTTCCCCCGGTAGAAGTCGAGAAGATGCTGCATACACTTCAAGCACTGCGTCTTGATCGCTAGGTGAAGCGGGGTCATGCCGTCGGTGCCGCCCCACTGAATCACCTCGTCCGGATTTTCGGTCTCGTTGAGGAGCCTTTTGAGTGCGGATTTGTCTTTGGCCTGCGCGGCGACGTGAATGGGACTCCGTCCGAGTCTGTCCTTTAGCTTTGGGATACGCCGGTCCTTCTTTGGGATGCGCCGGTCCTTCTTCCCTTGCCGCTTGAAAGCTCGGAGCCTCGGTTTGAAAACTTTGTCGTAGCTTCCCAGGCTGGCGTAGTGAAGGGGCGTCCAACCGAATATATCTTGCTGAGCTAGGAGATCTTGTCAGCTGAGGTCTTTGCTTGGCACATGGCATGCACCAACGGGGTGGGAAACATACCAGCATCTTGTTCGACATCAATCTTATCATTATCGAGCTCTTCGTCGTCTGTTGCTTCAGACTCTTCGTCATCAGTCGCTTCAGGCTTTTCGTCATCGGTCACTTCGGACCTGGGTTGTACTTGATCCTCCGACATGGCAACCCAAACCGAGGCATGCGCGTCGCTGATGGCTAGCTTACTGCGCACCACATTAGGAATCGCCTCCTGTGAGGTGAAGACCTCAGGCTTCTTCCACCTCAAGCTCCCGTCCTCGGATAGAATTCTGGTAGCCTCCTTCAGTCGCTCCAACTGTGAGGTCCGCCCCTCAAAATTCGCAGGCTCTCCGTCTTTACCGACAAGCTCTTTGTGTTGAAGAATGATTTGGAGTACGGCATCGGCGGTAGAGATGTCATCATCTTCCGCGTCCTCAAAATCCTCGTCATTTAGCGTCGGTAGCTCCGCAACCAAGTCGGAAATATCCTCGGGCATGTATTTGTCTAGGGCAGCATGCAAAGGCCCTAAACGCTGCTGGAGCTGATACACCGGAAACAAGCTCAGCAGCACAGCGGAGTACCGAGTGAGAAGCGACTTAATGATGCCCCTGAGTTCTTCGACGAGCTCGACTCGTATCGGGACGCAGCCATTGTACGGTTCGGAGGCTAAGAGCAAAAAGTCAACGGCCCGGGTGACTAGGGCGAAGCAAAGGTGTTCTTCCTCGCGGGGGCGGGTCACAACGTTCAGTTTTTCAAGGAGTTGCCCATGGAATCGCGCCAGCTCGGCCCAGCCTTGGTTTGGGCTAGGACTGGGCAGCAGTCGCAGGTAAGCCTCGTTCGGGAGCACATCTGCCCGACTCAGCGGGGGGATCATGCATAGCAAGATCTCCGTCTTGTCTCCGAGCCCCGTCCTTTCGATTTGTCCGACCACCGTAGTGAGGAGCCGATGCTGTAGCGTCGGCACCGACCACGTCGTCTCGAACTCGCCCCAATCAAGCCCATCTGCCCAGGCGATTTGAACCTGTCTCTGGGAAGAGGAAGCACCTCTCTGCCAGCACTCACGCCCCAAGGAGCCAACGATGGACCACATGAAGCAGGTGAAAATATGCTGCGCGAGAACCAGTGGCAAAGCCTGAGTTGCCTCGATGGAAATCTCGTCGGCTCTTTTGCCCTCGGCGGGGCTGCTGTCCACCACCCCAGGGTTGGGCTTATCCCCGCCGTGCCGGTCTTTGCGGACTCCGTTGAAGCCAATAACAACCCTCGCCTGGTCCGCGGTTTGAGATGCGCCTGCGTGCAGTAATTGGTGAAACCCATCAATCCACCAGTAAAGGTCTCGGCGCAAAGCTTTGTATTCATCGTCATCTCCGAGTATTCGTCGATACGGGTACTTCTTCCTCATCTGCTCCAGGCCGCTACCCTCGACGGCAGGGAAACGGCCGGGCTCTTCGAGGTCCTTGGCCTCTACGTACGACATCCACAAAGAGATGAGAGACTCAAGGATGCCTTCCTCAACGGCCCATTTGCCGTCCTTGACCCAGCATCGTACGACCACATAGTCCTGCGCAGCCGTGCCGTGAGCGCAATCGGAGCCTTTTGCGTACAACTGCGGGCTATGGGCGGCGGGGATGGCGATGTTGATACCATTCCCAGGCCGAGTGGCATCGGAAGGAAAGAACTCGTCCAACACGAACTTCATGGACTGGCAGAGAGCGGCGGCGGCCGTTGAGCCAACAGAGTCCCAGTTACAAATGTACCGCAACCTCCAATGAACTCGAAGCAGCTGATGGCTCCAGCTGGTGTCATGCGCAGAGTCGCCGGGGCTTCGGCCGGCACCTGTAGGCGCTGTATTCCTGGGCAGGCCTTCCATCTTAGGGGATGATGTTCCTACGGTGGGCGTCTCTAGGTTGGGTGTTGTTGCTTTGATATCGTCTGAGATGAGATCTTCGATAGTCTGGAAGTATAACTTCCCGTCTCCCGGCGGCCGAGTCATCCGATTCGACCCTTTTGGGGTAGTGGCATGGCCCTCCCCTCCTTCACTCACCTCTTCTGATTGAGCCGCCGTAATGACCCTCCAACAATACCGGCTGAAAGCATCCTTCCTTGTCAAGGCCAGGGCCCGGCCTTCGGCGTCCAGCGGGCTCTTCAGAGTGCGGAAGGTGCTGTTGAAGGTGATTTGAATGGCCAAGTACTCCAACTCGTAGCCAGGGAGCGGTTCGCAGCTTCTGAACGAGTACCCCAGCTCGCTGCGAACGGCGGCTCGGATCACAGCCATGATGACCACCCCCCCGAGCTGTGCAAATGCGAGGGGGAACGGGAGCGCGCGGAGGCCGATGAATTGGCATACGAAGCCACTCCCGGACAAGAGCACTCCGAGAAGAGTGAGCGATTGCCAAAGCTGTTTGCCGAGCCATTTCCTAGATGTTCTCCACCATGTCACTAATTTTTTTTTAGAAAGAGGCGCTGCGGACGTCACTGATGGTGATGCGTTCTTGTCAGGGGTTTGCTCCGCATCGCCATCGCTCTGGACACCTGAGCCTAAGATGCTCTTTTCGGCACCCCCCTCCTCTTCGGTTGGAATACCAGCCCCACCACCTCCCACTGCGTGGTCTTTCCAGCGGCTGGAGGTAACAATTGTTTCCCTGGCCCCCTCCAATATGATGTATGGGTCAAAGACTTGGTCGTTAACGCTCTGACCCTTTTGAATCCAGAGGAGCCGCGGGTCTGATTTGCTCGCATCTTCGGAGCTGAGCCTCGCACCATTATCCTCCTGCGTCTTCTCCTTCGTTCTAATCCAGCAATACTCAACAGTGCTTTGCTCAATGGCGACGGAACACAATACCATCCCGGCGCACAGCAAGAGCGAGCCAGCACAAAAACAGGGAAACCCGTATGCGATGAAATCGTAGCCCACGGCCTGCCGAGTCGAGGCATGGTACGCCGTGGCAGCCGCAATGGCGATCAAGCCGCACTGGATAATGACAGACAAGACGGCGGCTGAGAATAGCTTGACCAGCATCCAGAAACGGTCACCATCGTACGGACGAGCATGGTTCAGCTGCAGGTTTGGGGGTCCGAGATTGTTCAGGGCGTCGACTTCGAATCTGAAATCCTTGGCTATTTCCGGCTCTTTAGGAGGAGTAGGATGTCCGCTGTGTGTGTCGTCCGCATCTAACTTGACGTCATTTTGTTCAGGTTCCACATTACCCTTCTCAACATCTCGCGACCGAGGTTCAGCAGCATTGACGGAAAGAACGGTGGGATTCAGCAGCGTCTTGCCTTCCAACTTTTTCAGACTGCTTCTCTCCGCTCGAGTAAGAGTCTTGACAAACTTGGTAAACAGTCGATAGCTGTAACTCTTGTAGCCTGCCATTGCTGTTAGGGGACCCTGCCGTGTAGTTACACAAGTCGGGGGAACCACGGGGGTGGAAAGCTACCTTTTCCTCTCATCAGTTTTCCATCTCGAAGATCGGGATCTGGCTCTGCGGACTCCCGCTGCGCACTCGGAAAGTATCCACAAGCCGTAGAGATAACGTGGATTCCGTCAGCCGGCGGACGTCTCGGTGGTTCCTCTCCGGGAGCGGAACACCACAGCTTTTTAATCGACGTGTGCTTTTTGTCATTCGTATTCGCCTCTTCGTCGTACTGCCTGGGAAAGATGAGGATTTGCTTGATTTTGGCTTTTCCCATGGCCCGAACAATGCCCTCCCCGTTGAATAGTTCACAGACTTCATCCGATGTCGATGACATGAGCGCAATCTCAGCCGTCGCGCGGGTCTCTCTGGCGCACCCAATGAAGGACTTGAGCCAACTGAAGCCTTGGACTCGGATCGCCCCCGACATGGCCGTGATGATACCGAGAGGTACCATGGCGAAGATAAGATGATCGACCCACGAGAAGCTCTCGCTGAGAAACTGTAGGGCAAAATTCTCGCCAAAAAGAGCAAGAATGCTTTCCGAAAACATTAGTTTTATGTACTCCACTAGCCTCGCACAGGAAATAATGCAATCAACGTCTGCCACATCCACCCACCAGAATCCCACTTACGGTGCAAGATCCGAGAATAAATTGAGAGCAAACTCGGAGTCGGTTTCGGCCGCTGCGACTACGCCTTGCACCATGCCCAGGACTAGTAGAGCCATGGTGACTAAAACAGGAGTCATAAAATAAAATCTCAGAAACCACATTGTGGCTGAAGTGGCTATATTGTCGTCTTGGTAGCGGTTCTGGTGTGAATTCGGGAGGATGAGGGTTGGGTGGGTGAGGATGATGAAAAATGGCTGATCAAGCCCAGAGATAAGTCTTCTTCCCCGCACAAAAGTGCAGTTCCCTATCTTTCTTCCGGAATTACATAAAAAAGGTTGCTCAACTGCCGGACCTCCAAAACACCTCGCTGACGAATGGGCTAGTAGGAGGCTGCATGGTGCAGAAAGCCACCTGCGAGTCGATTACGGAATGCCGCTTCAGATTGGATAACTAGTCCTTGCCGTGTGGAGCTATTGCAGCCTTCCTTACAGCAAGCCAAACTTCCCCTCTCCGTCTCCATCGAATAAGAAAAAGGCTTTTGATACTCGGACACTCATATACACGAGCCATTGTGCAGGAGTCCGGGTTACATATGGTTATTTTCCACCACTTAGCTACTTCTTGCATAGTCAGTAAGGAAATCTGCAGAGTTAGGATATCATCAGTATGTATTTTTTATATAACGCAGTATAAAGGGGACTTGAAATTAAAAGTGTTCACAGAAAAGTTAAACTGAGCTGAGCCTGAACCAGTGTGGCCACGTGCTCAGGATATGAAAAAAGAAATTTCGTGTGCTTAGATTCGTCGCACAAAACAGAACGTTTTCATCCGCCAGTGACCAACTCCTAACCTGCCATCGCCGCTCTGTGACGACCCTGCAGACCGTCACTTAGGCCGGGGCGGCCCGACGGATCCCCCGCAGAAGGAACAGTGCAGGAGGACAGTACACACAGTACTACGCACTGGGCCAGGGGTGCAAAGACCTAAAAGCTCCTACGACCAATGAGGTTCCGCTCGCGACATGCCGAGTGCTTGCACTGCAAGCAGGAGAAACCTCGTGAGCAGGACGCTCGTTCGATGCAGAGTGCTCGCTCCATAAGCACTTACGACACCACAAGCAAGGTACAAGGTACCTTATAAGTAGTTAGTATAGATAGTCATTATCGTGTCCACGATAGCTGTGAGGGACTCTTAGTTCCTCACGTTAGTATTACATTGTTCATTTATATCTTACTGTTCAGACTCCCCTCTGTGCATTATAGTGACAGCGACCTACGGTGACAGTGTATCCTCGTCTAGGAGTGCTAGCTCAACAAGCCGTCTTTAGATTACCCCTTAAGTTTGGTGTCCTGCTATACGCTCTGTCTTATCTTGTCCGGACCCCCTTCGGGCCCTCGTCGGGAGCAGGTCGTAACACGCTCTCCATCACCTAAAAACTTCAACCTATTCAATCAGACTATGCGAGCGCCTTAGGTGTATTTTTAGTCTGGTTAAATTTAGTGACAGACGGATTATTAGCTTGGCGTTTTGGATGCTTGGTGCTGTTGTGGGCTTTAGTGGGATGGACTTGCCGGAAGCACCTTGCTAACGCTTTGCTCCTTGCTTACTTATACTGGTCACGGCTTCCTAGCAAAGCAGCCAGTTGCTACTTGTAACAGTTAAGCTTCCTAAGAATTTAGACATAGTATTTCAATCGATCAGGAAGGACTCGAACTACTCGGCGACAACCATGATCTCCAGGTATCTGTAGGTACGGATGAAAAATGACATCACTAATAAAAACAGCGCTATGAGGATAATATTGGGAAATGGGAGAGATGCATGGCAGGACGTCCCGTGGTGAAGCGGTCATGTACCGAGCGCGGCCGTACTGAACGGACGTGATGTAATCAGAAGTGATCTTCATCTGGTGGGGAGGCAAGGGAGGGTACCTCACCGAGCGTCCGGGAAGTGCCGCACGGCCGCCGACTTGGCTAGACCAACGCGATTTTCGCTGATCTTGGCAACAACTCAACCCCAGTGGTAAGCCCCACGGCTCTGCCCCTGTTAACCGACAGGGGCCGGGTATCCGGTTTTGGCCCCTGCGTTGAAATCAGCCATCTGGATGCTCATTGAAGTGCTCGGGGTCCATTTGGGGGAAGTCTGAAGAGCCAAGTCGAAGGGGTTGACCAGGATGCAACTTATATGAAGCTGTTCGGCTGGATGGCCGAACATTGACTTCATGATTGTGGCGCCTCGACTCTAACATGGTGATACTCCTCATCCGAAGCAGCTCATGCAGGCGACCCTGGCCTCTCGTCTAACAACTTCACCAGCGATAGAATCCTAAGAGCGAGGCCGGCGATATCCAGGCTTTATTTTTTGATGGCGTGCATGCGGGGTTGGGGGATTTGCAAAGCCTTGAAAGTTGGCTCGCAGCGGGGGTCCAGAATCGTTGCCCGAGCAGGTGTCTGGGGCCATCTGGTGCGCTCTGCGGAGGTGGTCACGCCGTCACTAGGCTCTTGGACGTTTTCACGGTGCTGATCTCATCCTTCAGGCGAGTGACTGTGCTGGAGAGCATGTATTGGTAGGCCGCGAAGGTGTTCGGTTTAAACCACAACAAGAGATCACCGATTTCGGAGGGTTGACATCGTCTGGTGCACCGCCCCGACACGACTCCTTATCCGAGGAGTAGGAGACACTGTGCTGTATAATCCCGACTCTTCTGACATTGCCTTCATGGGTATCGACGTTGACATTGCCTTCCTGAAGGAGCTGGAAGTGAGGAGGGTGAAAACGGCAAGGATGATGTAGAAAGCAAGTGGTAGGAACTGGATAGTGGCCATGATATAAAGAATCAAAGGGGAGACACAACTAGACTTCCAAGCCAGCTCTCTTCATCATCACACCTTCAAACACCTTTCCATCAATCTAGGGTTATTGTTGTGACCCACTCCCCGTTTCCATGCGATTTGGGATCACGGGGATCCAACTCCTTGGAGTCGACATTGACACGAGGGAAAATCTCTGCGCCCGACATCGACTCCAAAAAATTGAAGAAGTCTTGGGACAAACTAAAAACAATCGCATTGTTAGCACTTTATCAGTAATCGGAAACAAGCAACACGCGACGCGTCATAAAGGTCCAAGCGCCTCCCGACCTGGAAGCGCTCCTCCAATCTGGTAGCTTCGAGGCAGAACATCGATTAAAGGGATTCGTACGCTATGGCGACAACTGGGCGTGCCGTGTTATTGTGTACTGCCACTCCTAAAAGAAGCTCGAGATGGTGGCATTGGTGTTCTGTGGGAGAATTGCAACCCACGCCGGCGGAGTTCCCTGGCCGCTACCTGCCCCACTCTATCCTCATTATTTCATGATGGAAGGAATGAGCCAGCTTCGCCTTGCACAAACCCAAGCACAGCTGGGTTGACGAAGTGCAGATGAGGGGCAGGATGGAGGGGAAGCTTTCCAATCCGCATGCAGTGACAATGTCGTAGGTTGCATCTTTACCACCAATCATCTGACAATACCAAATGCGACTGATTGACCTCTTACCCCGCCCTCAATAAATCACGCATCCTCCGATCCACGCAAGCCTGGATTCCTAGGCGAGCAGCGCGGAGAGATGCTATATTCCGCATGGCACGATACCTAACAAACTGTCAAGCAGTTGAATGAGGTAATGAAGTCAGGAGACCTTTAATGTTGTATGACTTCCGGCTAACCCATAGCTCCCGCAGCTTTTCCCCATCGAAGCCAAGCCAAGCGACCCGAAGCACATTTGTAGGTGTTGTCTACAACTCGGATGATCATTTTAGTAACAAAGGTTAATAGCTCCGGCAATACCTTACGCTGAGCCGAATACTTATCATGGACCCCTTCTCAGCCATGGCCGTAGCCTGCAATGTGCTCGACCTCATCGGTTTGGCGGTCAAATGCGTTGTGACGACGAAGCAAGTGTACTCGTCTGCGGACGGCCGCAAATATGAACTAGCCATTGTGAACGATTCCGCACAGAACATGCAAATGATTTGCAAGGATCTGCAAGAGGAACAGTCTCAGCTCGGCTTGGCTAAACAGGACGAACAACTCAAGGAGCTGGTATTATGCTGCGTCACAAACTGCGAGGAACTAGAAAAAGTCCTCGCAGAATGCACATCTAAGCCTAGGTCGCTGTGGGGGGCTGGAAAGACAACACTGAAGTTGGCTATGAAGAGCGGTAGGCTCGATGAACTCGGAATGAAGCTAGATTCGTGTCGCCAGAACTTGAACTCGCTGATTTCACTGAGGACCAAGTAAGCGCCCAAAACATCTATATTCTTCCCGGAGCAGGAGGAAATGAGCATTTCCGCTAACTAGATTACAGGTCTGAGGTCGCGCAAATGCTCCAGATCCTCCAGGACACGGCCGTCAAGAAGTCCGAGCTTAGCCACGACCTAAAGGAGCTTGAGCAGCGAATCAATAACGCTATAAAAGGTTCCGGTGTCATCGACGCCAAAGGGGCAAAGAAGGCCCTAGAGGAAGCTCGGGAATCGGTAAAGGATGGGCTAATACTAAAGGCTCTCTATTTCGGCAGCGTCGGACAACGCTATGAAGACGTTCACCACCCCCATAACGGCACCTTTGAGTGGATTTTTCGCAACTCGACATCTGTTTTCCGGAGAGAACCGGGACTGTCCCAGTCATTTCCCGAGTGGCTTGAATCTGGCGCCGGTATATTCCATATTTCTGGCAAGCCGGGATCCGGCAAATCGACCCTCATGAAATATCTCTATCGCCATGCCGAGACTACATCCCGGCTCAGGCACTGGGCTGGCGACAAGGAACTACTGTGCGCCAAGTTTTTTTTCTGGAGAATTGGCGCCACTCCGGAGCAAAAGAGCCTAAGGGGCTTAGTGCGCAGCCTTCTGTATGAAGTTCTCTGCAAAGCCCCAACCATTGCGAGGATGCTTCTGCCGGAAATCTGGGCGAGGTTTTTGGAGACTTCGCAGAATCAAGAAAGGGGACCTCGGTTATCCACCGCAGACGTATTTGATGCGTTCGACAAGCTGATCCAGCTCACAAACTCGAAGAATGAAGACATTGGTGCCTGGAGATCCATACGGGTCTGCTTCTTCATCGACGGATTGGATGAATTTGATGAAAGCGGCTCAAATGAAACTCATGGAATGCTTTTGGAAAGACTCCAGGGCTGGACATCTAACTCATCGGGAAACGTGAAGATGTGCGTCTCTAGCAGAGCACAGCCGCCTTTCACCACCAAGCTGGACTCGAGGCTACGAATGACCCTGGATAGGCTCACAAGCCGTGACATAAAACTCACGATAACCGGCCGGCTAGAGGCGCACCTCCGCTTCCAAGCTCTCAAGCGTCGAGACGAGAGCGGATGCAAAGGTCTCGTCGCTCGGATGACCACCGCAGCAGAGGGTGTTTTTCTCTGGGTTGCCCTGCTCCTCAACTCGCTTTGCCGGGGGCTCGACAGGGGTGACAGCCTCAGGTTTCTCGAGTTGCGACTCGCCCAAACACCGGCCAACCTAGACGTCTTTCTGTCTCAAATCTTGGATGGCATCGACCCGATATACCGTAAGGGAGCCTACCTACTCCTAGCCACAATGCTGCGAGCAACCGGCCTTATGCTTCTAAGCGACAACGCACTTTCAGAGTTCCAGCTGTTGGAGAAGGCACGAGAGCCAATGGACTTGACATATAGCGACGACTTGATCACCTCTCTCTCGCCCCTCGCCGCCGTTGCTATTCTCGAAATTTCAGGAAACAGTCAAATGATGAGCGGTAACTTTGAGCTAAGCAATCTGGACATCATTCAAGCGGCAGGCGACAACGATTTGGAGACCGTCAGCCAGGACACCCTGTCCGCTATCATCTCAGCCCGCAGTAACTGTCTCGTCGAAGTCTCTATCATCCCGGGGTTCAAATTGGTCAGGTTCATGCACCGCGCCATCCCGGAATTTCTACACACCTACTTTACCGAAAAATCTTCGCCTTACCACCCAGATGACTTCCAAGTCACACAAGCTCTCGCGTGGTCGCAGCTTGTCGAGTTGAAATGTCTCCGAGAGCTTCATCGGCGACCAAAAAAGCCTCTTGCCAACTTGGCGTCCGCCCTGCTCCCCGGCTGGTCCAACACCGTCTCCGCTAGTCGTATACACTTCCACTTGATTGGAGAGCGGTTCAGAATGTTGGTCCGAATGATACGGATGATGAAGCTCAGCGAGACTGGTTCGGATGAGAGTCTCTTCAGCCTACTGCTCAGCATTGACGCCGTAGCCAAGGAAGCGTACTCAACCACTGAACAAGGCAGTATGCCCTCCGTTAAGAAAAGCCATAACTGTAGACAGCGGGTTTGGGAGCCTCTGAGTGTATACGCATACGTTGGTCTGTACGAGTTCATCGGCTGGGTATTTCGAAGCACTGACATCCTAAGTGACCACTACCGGCTCTGGAATACCATGAATGGGGCCATAGGTCCGTTCAACTTTGGCTCCGTTGAAGACAAACGCATTTCATGCAGGACGCTGGAAGCCATGTTTGTTAACGGCGCCCCGGCTGATATTGTCTACCCCGGGCTTGGCGAAAAGTTTCATCTGTGGCACGCTTTTCTGCTCTTGGTGGCTAACCTCTCTGACGACTCAGCCTGGCATGGAATTGAAGTATGGCTCAGACACGGAGCAAGCCCCTTTGTGGCGTTTCACGTCAATGGTTCAGGGCGATGCGATGCGGTTGGGTACCCAGAGAACGCTAGAAGAGTCGACATCGTCCTGGCAACCTCCGCAACAGTGGGTAATAGACACTCTAGGGATGCTCCGAATGCATTCCAAGGGCTGAAGGTGGCGGGAGAGTATTCAGATGAGCTGTCGCTAGGAGAGCTACTAACGCGTCTTCATCCGCCAAATCAAGAAGAAATCCAGACCTGGATAGATCTGTCCTCCCCCGCAACGACGTCGACGGAATGCGACGGTTTCTGGTCCATGCCAGTTCTATCGCCCCGTCAACAGCAGTCTTTGGACTTACCAAATCCCCAAAATGAGTTAACGGGTAACTCAAGTTGTGGCGATGAGTTGGGAAAGACGGAATTGACTAGTGCTGACGGCCAACCTGACCACGAGGCTTCGTGCATCGGAGCCATGCGTGCACAGAACGGGATCCGACTTTATGTTGGTAAGTCCACTGAGCCTTATGTCCTCTACCCGTCAACTTATGCGTAAATACAGTTACGCTTGTCCTTACTATTATCATGATAGTCGCTACAGGCTTAAACTGGTGATTCTCCATAAGAGGTGGGATGGAAGGGTCCCGCTACCAAGAAGAGAGCGATGTTAAAAATTGGTCGTATCAGTGTGCCAAAGTGTGACAAATGTTAGCATAGGCTTGGAGAACCCGGAGGTATGGAGATGGATGTCGACGAAAGTTGGGCGGTAATGAAAGGTATTGTAAGCGTCTTTGGTGGGATTTCGGCGGGTTAGGTTGCCTCCGGGTCCTGTCCGGCTTTCTGTCTCGTTCGCATACAAGTCTTTCGGGTTCAGAAAGCGGCTCAGGATGTCCAGGCGTGACGCATCCTTGGGCCAGCTCTGGTTCGACGGTGCCATCTCCACACCGAATCCCGACAGATAAGGGATCTTTGTGGACTCCGAGTGGGACAAAAGCCACACACGGGAGGGAAAGGACGGACGGGCGCGGGAGCCATTGCTTTTTAATAAGGTTCATCGCGCTTGCCAGGGCCAGTGATGCACAGCCCAGTGCGGGACCGCGGAGACAGCCGAGATGCCTGTGCCGGTCAATTGGTTACCGATGCGCTGTGCCGCAAGTCAATATGTGTTTTGCCTAAAACCTCGCAATCCATGAGTAGGTGCTTGGTGGGACAAGGTTTGGTGTCATAGAACTAGGCAATCCACCTGTTTCCGCAAGGCGCGGATTCATGCATAATAGCTATGATCGGGTTTATTATTGCAGCGAGGGCAGGCGTTGCAATCAGTGGAGACATCCACTTGCCCCGCAACGATATATACTTAGCATGTGTCTCGATTTAGGCTAGAGCTTGGAGGGGTGCCATGGGACAGGTGATTGTATTAGCCAAGGCTTCTTCCCGTCCGCCCTGCTTTCAATTTGTGGTGTGATGACTGGAGCGGGTTACCAAGGCGATGGAAGACGCGGGGAGCAAACTGTCGGGATGGGAAGCGAGCGTGGAAGGACAGGGTGACGGACAGAGCAATGGCTGGGATGGGGGTGTGGTTTGGCTTGTTCCGACAGATAGACTGATTGCGGAGTGGAAGCCGATTGCCGTGCGGGAGTTGTAGAGTGCTGTAAGACTTAGGTTGAGGTCGGACCTCCAAAACGCCTAACACAGACACTCTTAAAAAGGCAAGATTCTTTTACTTAGCAGTACCTTTTACTATGTGTATTGTGAACTCTGTGAAAACGATCCTATATGATCTACCCTTATTCCAGTTCTAACTTCACCTTTATCTTTACCGTGCCTAACTTTATCCACTTAAATCATTACGTAAGTTCTGCCTCAGTGCCCTTAAAAGTCCTCCCCTTTAAATACCACAAACCCAGCTACTTCCCATTATCAGGGTAACAAAACTAATAAGCTTACTTTTTCCACAACCCATTCCTCATCTCCACCTTAATACAGTTTCCCGCCGAATCCTTAATAAAAGCACTACGTGCCATTGCCAGGTGGTTTAAAAAGATTCTAGCGAGATGTTTTATCTTAAGAAGATGCGGCTTATTATGCCATAAAAACAGTAACATAAGCGGTATCTTCACTTAGTTTTTAATATCTTTATATTTGGAGGTTCAACCTTAACCCACGTCTTACAGCACTCTACAACTCCCACACGGCAATCGGCTTCCCCTCGGCAATCAGTATTCTCAGTGAGGAGATGTGTTCTTAGTAGATCCAGCCTCAGGTAGACAGGGGGCTGTTGTTAATCAGCAGGGACGGTGATTGTGGTTGAAGACAAAACATGACGGTTGACTCAGTTCCGGAACTGGTGGTGTTGGTCATCTCAATCAGGCATTGGGTCTCTCCTGGGACATTAGTGCTGCTCCCGCTGTTAAACCACCCACCAGAGCTGTCCCCAGCCCTGCTGCAATAATCAGAGTGAATTCTTAACTTAGAGCGGGTGGCAGCACAGGCGCGACGCGGCATCATGCGTGAAGCGCCGCCCGGGAATCATCAAGTTCTGTTTGCAGAGATCTGAAAATGGGCTTATACCTAAGCCCATGACTCCTGACGGCTGGACCAACATGCCACGAAGTTCAGCGCCACACCAATGAGAGGCAATAACCTAATACTTAGGTAGGTAGGTGCCTTAAAAAGTGTCGGAAGCACGGCACACTGGATTCGGTGGAATTGATGGGGTTGCAAAGGTGTGATTGTATTGCTTATCCTCTCCAGTTCTGGCTTATAGCCAGAACCCTTCCGTTCTGACACATGGTGGTACTGAACCAGCCATATTGTACCCGCAGGATAAGGCCACATTAGTAATGGCGTTGGTTGCTAAATAGAATTTCGCTAACATACGAGAGCCCCCAAACCAACATGGCGCTCCCCCAGCACCTATAGGGAGTTCAGGGGCTATGACAAATGAAATGAGAACTGGGAAATCTCTCGCAGGGAGAAGACGGCCCTATTTAGGCTAGCCCAGATTTTTGTGCCCGAGGCACTTCCCTTGGTTCAAGCTGAGGGCTGGCGAGCCGCCCTGACAGTCTAGTTCGAACCCCCCCTCAAAAACAAAAAAAAAACACTGTGTGGGGCTTAAAAAACGATAACAAGCATCTTGTGACCCGACCACAGCCTTTAGATGCCGCCGGAAGATGACGATAACGATAACCAGGTCCACCATATATTCTACGGGAGAACGCAGGGGCATTTAAGCTTACCTATCAAGCAAAAGCTGATAGTGGATGGGCTTCGGTATCTCCCCAGCGAGGCCAACCCTCCAACCCCTCAACCTCGGTAAATCACCCTTCACCGAACGCTAAAATAGGGAGGTTGGAAGGTTGCATGCGAAACGATGCATGGAGCGACCGTCACATCAATGCTACCTTGGGCTTATCAAGCGCCACAGGAAGGGACGGCACGATGATAAAGCCGGTCGCATCCTTCTCGCTATATCAACCACCTCCATTGATTTTAATCGTCGGCCAGAAGGCACCTTGTAGCCCAAAATGCAAACAACACTGCACTTATCCGCCTCGTTCGCAGGGGCTTTGCTAGCGATGCGCCCAGACACATGGAGCCTCCTTGACTTTCTCAAGAGCTTTACTACTATTTTCGCTATCATATTCGCATGTAGGGCCATATACCGGCTATGGATCTACCCTAACTACGTTTCCCCGCTCCGTCATCTACCCGGCCCGAGAGATCACCACTTTTTGGTCGGCCAAACTCTCAATCAGTTCATGTCGGGAAGCCCCAACGAGCCTTACCTCTCATGGATGAGGGAGTGGCCGGATGCGAAGATGATCCGCTACTTTTCCTTTGGCAATTCAGAAGCTCTTCTTGTCACGGGGCTAGATCCGCTCCGTGAGATCTTGTCAGTAAAGACGTACTCCTTTGTCAAACCACCCGTATTCGAGAAACTCGTCCGGCCGATTGTGGGTAAGGGTCTCCTTTTCGCCGAAGGAGAGGAACACAAGGCTCAGAGAAAGCTGATCGCGGGTATGTTGAGACTCACTCAGTGGCCTATTATTCTTTCGCTAATGGCAAACAAGGGGCATTTGCTCTATCGAAGTTGAAGAGGTTACTGCCCATCTTCCAGCAAAAGGCCCAGCAACTTTCGACTTATTTCGAGAGGCAGATTTCGGCTGAAGATGGGGTTATCGAGTGTGAGCCTATTGTCCCTATCCTGGCTGCCTGCACTGTCATCGTAACTGACTGGAGCCCTCTCGAGCAGTGGTATCTACGTACTCAAGCCTCACTCTGGATATCATTGGCGTTGCCGCACTCGGTGTCAACCTTGAGAACCTTGACACACCAACACCATTCCACGAATATTACCACCAGATGTTTGATCCCCCGCCACTTGGGCAGGCACTTCTAGCATTAAATGCATTCATTCCCGTGCAATGGATACCTCTTCAAGAAAATCGGCAATTTAGGCGCGCCAAGGATATGGTTCGCAAGCTGTTGCGTGAGATAATACAGCAAAGAATTCGAGACATAACTAAAGGCAATAAGGCCGTTAATGATTCAAAGAGCAGGGACTTGTTAACATACATGCTTGAAGAAATGTGCGCTATGGATACCCCGTGGACGGAAGATGAGCTACTTGGCCATGTAAGTCAAAAATCCATTACTGTTGGTGTGTGATGCCTCCGCTAACACCCAAATTGGTGCTCAATCTGGTTGCGGCAGGGCATGAAACAGCCGCAAGCGCTCTCCAATGGGCTACTTACGCCATGGTCAGGTATCCGGATGCGCAAGAACAACTCAGAGCTGAGGTACTTGACTTGCTCAAGCGGAACCCCGTGCCAGAGTACTCTGAGATAGAAGGTCTCAGTTACATGAACAACCTTTACAAAGAAGTTCTCCGGCTCTGGTGTCCTGGTACGGAATACTTAAGGCTTCTCATTTGGCAATGCTTTTGCACCGCAGCTCAATTGCTAATGCCTCAAACCATCTAGCTATCTCCACTCCCCGGCAGCCTGTGGAGGATATCGTCATCGACGGGATTCTCATTCCTAAAGACACCACAGTTACAGTGATGCCAGCCATCATCCACCTCAACCCACACATCTGGGGCGACGATGCTGACCAATTCAAACCGAGCAGATGGACAGAAGGCCATATTGACCCATACGCCTTTGCTGCATTTTCCCAGGGTCCCAGACAATGTCTCGGCAGGGTGTGGTCTGCGCTGGAGTTCAAGATTATTTTGATCGAGATCCTCAGCAAATTTCGTTTTGCTGCTATCGGGACGGAGGATGTCGTTCTTATCAACCCAAGCCCTCTTCTTCGTCCTAAGGAGGGCATGAAGGTCAAAGTCGAGAGACTAGGTTGAATGAAGGCTGTTCGGAGCACCTAGATGGATGAACTCTAGATATAGGGTATTAAGAACATATACAAATTCTACTCATCCTTCTTCTCCTTTAGCGCACGCACCAAACTCCCATCCACCTACTGTGCGTACTTAGCCAATTCTGCCCTAATATGACCGATCTGCTTCGCCCGCCAGCCCGATGACTCCTCGTCCCTCTTTAACCGATCGAACGCCGTGTTCTTCGCCTTCTCAACCCCCTCAGGAATCTGACCAACCCACTCCCGGAGCTCACACAGCGGCACATCCTCAGGCTTAATTGCATTTGCCTCACGCGCCGACTCTTCCGCCTCCAGCTGTTGCTCTGCAGATCTCCTCCGTTGCCCAGCCAACAACAGCTCCCACCGCGCCACCCATTCATCCTCCGTCGTTGTCGCCGCTGCGACCTTATCCCGCGCCGCCTTAATCCCAGGTCCATCACCGGCCCACTCAGCGACTGTGCGACGTTGTCGATCCTCTTCGTAGCCCCGATCCTTGGCGTCTTGTTCGAACCGTTGGGCGGCAAGTGCGCGGGCCTTGTCGGCGAGAAAGGCATCGCCGTCAAAGTCAGGACCGGGCCAGCTGTGCTTTTGGTATAGCGGTTTGACAATGTCTTCGTCCCAGTCCTAGGCGCCGCTTGGGCAGCCGGGGAGGAGTCGAAGTTCCGTGTACCACTGGACCATGCCCATGAGGACGTCGGGGGCGGGACGGCCGTCCGTTTCGTCCTAGGGGAGTCCGTCTGGTTTTTCATCGTCTTCTTCTTCCTCCTCCTCCTCCTCCTCCTCCTCCTCCTCCTCCTCATCCTCCTCATCCTCCTC